>Ga0315291_10000243_pt1 | contig 70221 bp, 56 predicted proteins | sample YL17G12_20_MG_FD_203070 | JGI IMG/M metagenome (GOLD analysis project Ga0315291, IMG submission 203070) | Sediment microbial communities from Yellowstone Lake, YNP, Wyoming, USA - YL17G12_20 | ecosystem: Environmental > Aquatic > Freshwater > Lake > Sediment | place: USA: Wyoming | collected... | reverse complement strand
CCCCCTCGGGGCGAACCCGCCTCCGTGCCGCGCTCACCCATCCCCCCGGAGCACGGCGGACGACCGCCCGACGGTACAGCAGTCACGGCCTCGCTGACAAGCGGACCGCGACGCGCGGACCAAGTAGGCGGAATGCCCGTTCTAAAGATCACTTTGCCGACCGGAGGAGGGATCCGAGGTCGAGACTCGACCGCGTGGCCGCGATCTCCCAAACCCAGGTCGCGGAGACGCAGAGCCGACGGAGCCCGGGTGGGGTCAGCGCCCAGTCTGCGGACCCGTGGTCCGGTTGCCTCTTCGTTCAGGGACGAGGTAAAGTGGCACGGAGTCGTTTCGAAGGAGGGATCGTGCGCTGTCTCGTCCTGCTCTGCGTCGGATGTCTCCTTGCTGGCGCTCTCTCGCTCGCTCAGGGCGTCGAGCTCGCCCGCGTCTTTGAGGATCCTGGCATGGGGGTCTCCATGCGCTACCCGGCTGACTGGATCTACCAGAAGCCCTCGGCCTACACGGTCGTCTTCTCCGGACCCCGGGGAACGGCGGCCTACTACTCGACAGTGACCCTCCAAAACGTCGCGTCGACGAGACTCGGTGGCTCGGTCTCGAGCGCCGACGAGGTCGTCGCCAACCTCAAGTGCGAGCTCGCCTCGGGATCCGAGGAGATCTCGATCTACGACCCAGGAACCTGGACTTGGCCCCTTCCGAGCGGGGAGAAGCTTGCCGGCAAGGGGTTCACCGCCGAGCTCACGAAGGGAGGAGAGCGCTACAAGATCTGGTACGTCGTCTTCCCCCACCCGAACGGGAGCGTCTTCTGCTCGTTCGCCTACTCGTCCCCGCCGGACCAGTACGACACGTTCCTCGGCATCGCACGAGCGATGTTCGACTCGTGGACCTTCCTGGGGCCGTCCTCTCAGCCCGGAGCGCAGACTCCTCCCCCCCTGTCGCCAGAATCCGGGTTGCGCGTCATCTTCCAGGCCGCCGACCACGTCTACCGCCTCGCCAACTCGGAGGCCGAGTTCAGCCTCGGCAAGCAGGACAAGCGCTCGTACACGGTGACCGTCCCGGCGGCCGGCTACCTCTCGTGCGCTCTCATCGATGAGCGCGATCAGTGGATCGCGGTGAGGTCCTACGATCCGTCCGGGAGCGAGTTCGGCGGAAGGGCGGGGACCCAGTCGTCGATCTACGGCGGCATCTATCCGGTTGCGGCTGGGACGTACACCGTCGTCGTGGGTCCGATGAAGGCGTTCGACGATTCGGACTTCCAACTCTACGTCCACTTCAGCGAGACGAAGTTCACCCTAGAGGACCTGATCGCGAAGTTCGGCGACCAGTACCGCGTCCTTCCGTGAAGGGCCGCGCCGAGGACCGAAAGGCGTCCCCGGCGTGCCCTTTCAAGCAAGCCGCTCTCGCCTGCTAATCCGAGATGTCCGGCGTCCCCGGGCACGTGGTGAGTGCCCAGGTCAGGAGCGGGTTTCCAGCGTTCCGGCAGTTCTTCGCGCTCTGCGTCGACGGGTTGTCACAGCAGAAGCCGCTCGGCTCCAGGTTCGAGTTGACCGTACTCTCCGCCAGGGTCCCGTCCGGCCCCGGCGGATGGGCGAGGTTCAGAGCGTGCCCCAACTCGTGCGCCAGGTGCCAGAGGTTGAGGGCTCCACACTGACACGGCCCGCACGGGCACCAGGTCGCGCACGCCGCCGGGCATGGGCACGGCACCGCGAGCTGCTGGTCGCAGCTCACGATCTTCGCCGAGGCCGTCCCAGAGGAGTTGCAGAACCCCCCTCCTGTGTTGCAGGCGTAACTCGTCGATAGCCGCTCGACCACGAAGACCTCGACCGCGTCGGCAACGTTCACCTCCGCCCGCAACGCGGTGGCCTCGGCCGAGTCATCGAGGACGCGGTAGGCGGTGTTGTTGACGTAGATGGGTTCGTTGACGGCGAACTTGAGGCAGCGCACGCTTCCGCAACGGTTCCACAGCGTGTGGGCGTAGCTCATCAATGTGGAGAAGGCCGTCCCGGTCGCGCCCGCGTCACCCGGACCCGTCCCAATGAACACCGGCTGGATGCGCAGGAACTGAGCCGGGCGGAACAGGCTCCAGTCGATGTTGATGATGACCGACCAGCGCGCGCGGGTAACGGAGCCCAGCACGCTTGATGACAGCACGAGCTCGACGTCACCCTCGAAACGCACCTGCCCTTTCTCCGCGACGACGAGCGGCTCCGAGAACTTGCCCCGGATCGACGCCTTCATCGTCTCGGTGAAAGACGGGAGAAGGTCCGCCTCGCGTTTGGCCTCCGTCTGGCGGTAGCCGAGGAGTCGGTCGATCTGCTCGTAGTGCAGGACGGTCTCGAATCCGCCGCTCACCTCGGCACCGCGAGCCGAGTAGCCGAGCTCGGCCAGCGGGCCAAGGAGGGAAAGCCCCAGGATGCCCGTGTCGCCCCGTTTCGTGGGAACGCCCTTACTGACGATGTTGAAGACGATGAGCGCGACACGTAGGTTGCCCTTCTCTCCCGAGACTTGGAAGCCGATCGAACCACTGAGGGCGGCGTCCTGCGTGCCCCGGTCCGTCTCCACGACGCCCTTGGTCTCGAAGTTGCCTGTCAGGTAGTAGGCGTTCAGGACGGGCACCTTCAGGACGAGCGGGGGTAGGTAGATAGGTTGGGAAAGCCCGACCAGCGCGAGGACGGCGCTTGAAACGATCACGAGGGCCACTGCTCTTCTCCGCATGAGGACCACCTCCTACAAACTCACCTCTCGGTGGAACCTTGAGAACGAGGGGTAGCACGCCGAGTGCCCCAGGGCGCGGGCGGCTCGGCCGCACCCCGGGCGAGCCGATGCGATGGCTGCGACGAGGCTCATCATAGGCTCGCGCGGAGAAGAGAGTCAAGAGACAAGGAGCCCCGGCCGCGGGAGTGGCCGAAGCGCGCCGACAGAGACCAGATCCTCTGGGTCACGAAGTCGCCGCGGCTGGTTCCGCGCCGCGCTCTCAGAGCCCGAACTGCTTCGTCTCCACCCATTCCATGCTGAGGAGGGACCAGAAGTCGACGGCAAGCTTGTTCGAAACGTAGTCGTACGGCAGCCAGCCGTACCCGCCGTCTCCCCACTTCCTTCCCCACGAGTTGCGGATGAGCAGAGCGCCGGTTGTCGGGGCGTCGCAGCCGGTGTTGCGGATCTCCTTCTTGTCGTCGTAGCCGACCGCGACCACCGCGTGACCCCAGACGGCCTGTTCGCCCGGGCACGGGTACGGGATTCCCCCCTCGACGTCGCAGTCCTCGAACGATGGGAATCCGAAGAAGCCGAACATCGACGGGACCCCAGCGGCAAGGTAGTCCTTCACCCTCTTCAGGACGTCGGCCGGGGGCACGTTCGCGCCCTGTGGGTCGTGCGCGAAGTACCGGATTGCCCGGTAGTTGTCGGCGACGGAGTACACGAAGCTCGACGGCTCCAGGTCGAAGTCCGGCGACGCGTCGGTGTACGGGAGGTACTTTTCGTCGGGGATGCCACAGAGCACGAGGGCACCCATCGTGTTCCGGAGCCATGCCCCCGAGTCGCCCGTCACCTGCATCAGGTCGCGCGTCGTCTTGTAGACGAAGAGCCGCGAGCCCTCGATGTGCTTGCCGAAGGCGCGCCGCTGGAAGTACTCGACGACACCCACAGCAGCATGTGCGGTGCAGGACCCGAGGTTCTTCTGGTTCTCCACAGGCGAGCACCAGCGTCGGAGATCGACACGGGCGGGAGCGGCCTTTCCTCTCGCCTTCGCCCTCCGACCGCCCAACTCCTTCACCATCGCCGCGACCTCCGGCTGCTGTTCGGTGTAGTCACGCAGGTCCGGTAGGGGCGGCAACCACCCCGTGCCGACCCTCTCGCCCGTCTTCCTGAGCTCCACCGCCCTGTACGCTGGATACACGCGACACCTCCTTCGTCATCCCCCCGATCGTGACCGGGAGCCCATCGTACATCTCCTCCTCTATGGTGTCTAGATCTGTCGGGGGCACACCTACGGCGAGGGCCGGTATCCGCCCGAGTGGAGGGATTGGCTACACAGGAGTGCAGACCGCCAAGAGGCCGCCGTCTCCGCCCGCTTTCTCTTCGTCCGGTCTACCGGAGGAGCTCGACGGCACCGGGATTCCTGAGGCTCCCTCCCCGGACGACTAGGATGTCGCCCGCGCGTGCTGTTCGAAGAACCGCCAGACCTCGGTCGGGGCGTCGATGTCGTGGTTCTTCGGTCCGGCGACACGTTCCACTGAGGCCGGGATCGGGGCGGGGCCCGGTGCAGAGTGCCCGCCGCCGTCGACCCGGTAGAAGACGACATCCTCCCCAGTTGCCCCGCCGTCGTAGGTGAACTTCGTGATCGTCGAGTGGTCGGAGAGGACGGTGTCCGGCAGGGGAATCTCGTCCGGAACCGTCGCGGCGTCGTTGGTGTGGACCCAGAAGGCGACGGTCGCGTTCGTCGAGCGGACGCTGCCCCGGTCGCAGGCGCCGTCCGCGACACAGCCACCGTCGTAGGGGATGACCGGATCGGCGGTCCCGTTCATGATCAGGATCGGGATGGCGGTCGCTACGAACGCGCACTCCGAGGGGTCGGGAAGGTTGGCGACGATCGCGCCGACGGCAGCGAGCCGGTCCCCGAGCTGCATCGCCAGGCGATAGGTCATCATCCCGCCGTTCGAGGCCCCGGTGACGTAGATCCGCAAGGGATCGATGGCGACGCGCTCCGCGGCGAGATCGATCAGGCGGTCGATGAAGCCGACGTCGTCCTCCGTCGAGATCGCGTCCGGGTTGGTGACGCCGGTGCGACAGTCGTTCCAGTGGTGCTGGTCGGGATCGGCCGGGTCCGCGCGCCCTTCGGGGAGGACGAGGAGGAAGCCGTGCTCGTCGGCAAGCGCCTTCCACGATCGGCCGCCGTCCCCGTTCCAGATGGCACTGGCGCTGCTTGACCCGCCGTGCAGGAAGAAGACGACCGGCGCCGGCTTCGCCAGGTCCGCTGGGGCGTAGGTGGCGAACGTACGTTCGAGGCCGTTCCACAAGATGTGCCCAGAGCGCAGCTCGGGCTTATCTGGAGTGGGGGGAGGCCCCTGCGTGCAGGACACGAGGGCCGGCGCTGCCAAAGCGCCAAGAAGAAGCGCGAGCGCGACCACAGCGATCCGGACCGGAGCCGCTTTCATGGAACCTCCTTACGAGGTGGGAGTGTAGTCCGGATTCCGGGAGATGAGAATTGCCGCCTGCGCGCCGTCGGACGCGCGATGAGCGGGCCCTCCTCCCGCCGTGAGCCTTATCGACTGCTCATGAGCTGCCGATAGGGACCAGTACATCGTCTGCCGGTCGAGGAGGCCTCGCACTCGGGCGCGGGCTTCGACGAGCCGAAAGAGAAGGACCGAGAGGCTAGCCAGGGCGACCGTCGAGCCGCGACGACCGCAAGAAGGATTCCGCCCGTGATCCTGGACAGGAACTCCCCTGGCTTCCCGGGGAGCGCGCAGCGCACCGTCTCTTGCCGGCACGTGACCGGGAGGGCGCGCCCCAACGCAGCAAGCCACGGCGGAAGGGTCTCGGGCGAAAGACGCCACACCGTCTCCATTCGCCGGTCCGGTTGTTCCGAGGCTCTCCGTCGTGACGCGCGAACGTGCCGACTCACGCGCTCGCTGCCCTTGCCTTCCGGGCTAGAACCTGCGAGCATTCGACTCGGTTCTCTGCGGTTGTGGCGAATCTGCTCAGGCGGTCCTGCCCGCACGAGGAGATGGGCGCGGCGGGCAACGGGAGCGTCTAGTAGTCGAACGAGCCGTGAGGGAAGGAGGTAGACCTTGTCGCTAGGGGCGGTCGTCGGTGTGGCACTGGGGGGCGGCTTTCTCTTCCTCGTCGTCGTCCTGAAGTCGATCCGGAACATCGGGCCGACGCAGGTGGGGCTCATCCAGAAGCGCGTCAGCTTCCGGAGGCTCAAGGGCGACGACCCGATCGCGTTCCGCGGGGAGGCGGGGTATCAGGCCGACCTCCTGAGGGCGGGGCTGTGGTTCAAGTTCTGGCCGGTCTACAAGGTCACCCGGCACCCGATGGTCCAGGTCCCGGCCGGCGAGATCGGCGCCGTCATCTCCCAGGTGGGGGCGAGTCTGAGGGAGGGGCAGAAGTCGGGGATCTACAAGCCCGCCTTCGGGGACTTCTCCGACGTTCGCGCCTTCGTCCAGAACGGGGGTCAGAAGGGTCCGCAGCGGCCGACCCTCCGGCCAGGGACTGTCGCCGCGATCCACCCCGCAGCGTTCCTCGTCCGCACGGCGAGCGCGATGTACGGCGTCCCGATCTCGAAGGAGGCCCTCGAACAAGCGAAGGCTCTGCCGTCGGAGAGCTTCAAGCAGGTCGTCATCCGGCCGCAGGTCGTCATCGGATCCGAGCAGCAGGACGTCGGCCCGCTCCACGTCCACGACGACCTGATCCAGGACGTGGAGCGTCGGAGCATCTTCGCTTCGGATGAGGGCCCTCGGCGCCATCCCGGTGCGCCATCCGAGAAGCTGAACGCAAGGGAGTTGGCCGAGCCAGGGACCCCCAAGGGCACAGACGAGGTGACGAGAACCAGGGGCCGACTGGTGGACGTGATCGGCATCATCAGGGTTCACGAAGGTCCGGCCCTCGACCCAGGAGACATCGCCTGCCGCATCGGCGGGTTCGACGACATCCGCAAGAAGGAAGAGTCGGGCGCCACCGACGCCGAGCTCGCGGACCTGATCCTCGACAGCAAGGCGAAGCTTCACGACAACTACCAGGACTTCCAGGCGTTCCTCGACGCGGGAGGCCGGATCGGGCTCCAGCACGACCCACTTCTCTACGGGACGTTCAACCTCAACCCGTACCTGGTCGAGGTCGAGATCGTCCCGATGCTCGTCGTGGAACAGGGACAGGTCGCGGTCATCAAGTCGTACCTCGGCCTCGTCCCGAAGGACACCTCCGGCGAGGCGTTCCGGTTCGGGACACTCGTGCGGCCTGGCCACCGCGGGATTTGGCAGGAGACGCTGCGGACGGGCAAGTACGCGATCAACCCACGCTGCTACGACGCCGAGATCGTCCCCACCTCCATCCTGACCCTGAACTGGGCGGCGCAGGTCTCCGAGGCCCACAAGCTCGACCGGCGCCTGAGCCAGATCGTGGCCAAGAGCCGCGAGGGCTTCGTGTTCAAGATCGACCTGCAGGTCCAGATCCATATCCCGGACACGATGGCCTCGCGCGTCATCTCCGCCGTGGGGACGATGCAGAACCTCGTGAACGAGGTCTTGCAGGCCGCGGTCGGGAACCACTTCCGCGACAAGCTCCAGAGCATGCCGGCCATTCAGTTCATCGAGAACCGACAGAGGGTGCAGGAAGAGGCGTTCCAGCACATCAGGAAGCAGCTCGAGATCTACAACGTCGACACCCGCGGCGTCTTCATCCAGGACGTCATCCTCCCCGAGGAGCTGACCAAGGTCCTGACCGAGCGCGAGATCGCGAACCAGCAGATCCTGACCCTCCAGAAGCAGCAGGCCGCGGAGACCGCGCGCATCGACACCGAGAAGCAGCGCGGCCTTGCCGACCAGCAGGCCGCCCTTGCCAGATCGAGCGTCGGGATCCAGATCGCGGAGAACACGGCCGCGGCCCGAAAGAAGGAGGCCGACGGAGAAGCCACCTACCTGGAGAAGGTCGGGACAGCGAAGGGCGCGGAGGTTCGCGCTGTCGCTCTCGCCAAGGCAGACGGCTATATGAAGCAGATCGAGGCGCTCGGAAGAGAGGGGACGACGCTCGTCAACGCCATCCAGGCCCTCGCCGGGAGCCAGCAGCCGTTCGTTCCGGAGGTTCAGGTCTCGGGGGGCTCGAGCGACCAGGGGGCGATGAGCGCGTTCTTCGCCACCCTCACCGGCCTCGCCAGGGCCGGGAAGCTGCGGGACGTGCTGGCAACTGGGGAATCCAAGGCAGGAGCCGCGGAGCCAACAGACGCGAAATAGGGGAGCGGGACTCATCGGCTCGCGAGGCCAGACGTCGGCTGCGGACGTTCGTCTGCCTCCGCAGCGCGATGATGCAGCGCATGGGAGGCGTCTATGGTTGGTGAGGTGGTCTATCGGCCGCTCGACGAGGAGACCGTCTCCGACGTCGCCTGCTGCCCCGGCGGCCTGGAGTTGGCCGGCAAGGGCTTCTGTGGAGACCTTAGCCAGGTCGCGGAGTGGCGTCGCAGGATGCTCCGACTGGGGATGCGCGGGATCGTGGCCAGCCGCGCGGGGGTCGCGCACGGGTTCGCGGAGTACATGCCTTCCGAGGCAGCCCCGTTCCCCATCGAGGCTCCTGGGGCGGCCGTTCTCCTCTGCTTCCACTGGGCAGGGACACAGCCCGATGATCCGGAACACCTGACCGAGGAGCGCCGCATGGTCGAGGCCGTGATTGAGGAGGCCAGGCCTGGGTTCGCAGGCTTGGCCACCCTGGGCTGGAATCATCCGACGCACTACCCGATCCAGCTCCTTGAGGATCTCGGGTTCCAAGAGATCGTGCGCGAGGAGCCGATCGCGCTCATGTGGTTGCCCTTCCGTGGGAGCATTCCGGAGCCGAGGCTTGCTCCCCCTCGCTTCAGGCCGCGCGACCTCTCGCGCCGCAGGATCCTCGCCGTGGACGCCGCGTTCAGCGCCCGGTGTCCCTACAGCGTGCACGCGGTGGAGAGGTTGAAGACCCTCGTAGCAGCTCACCCCGACCACGCGCGGATCAGCCTGCGTGAGCACCGGATCGACACGCGGCAGGACGCCTTCCGACTCGCCGTCTCGCCGTGGGACTGGACCTGGACCTACCTGAACGGAGAAGCCGTCAGCCTTCTTGTCGTCTCCCGCGAGGAGGTGGTCCGGGAACTGACCCGCCGCGTCCCGCGCTAGATCTACAGCAAAGGCGCGCCGACGCGGTTGCTCGCGCGCACTGGCGGCCTCTTCCTGACACCGGGCCAACACGCGTGTGTTGTTCGAACCGGGCTGCAGGGTCACGCCGGCCTCTCGACGCCGCGCCCTGCTCTTCCCTATACTGACCTGGAGATCAGGGGTGAACTCCAGGGAAGGAGCGACAGACGTGTCCGTGGTCGAGCAGAGGCGGGATCTGTTTAGGACCGCGATGAGCGTCCTCATCGCGACGGTCACCGTGGTCGGGGCGCTCGTCGGCTGGCGGATCTCGGTCGCGAGCGGCGCGACGGGCGCCGCCGACTCGAAGGGCCTGAACGCGGCCCTTCAGGCAGCGAACGCCGGGATCGGCGCCTCGACTCACCTCTCGATGAACCTCGGCTTCTTCGCCACCTATCGGGAACACCTCGAACGGGCGACCCTGCTCGACCGAGACGCCGAGCGAGAGGCTGACGCGGAGCGACGGACCCTCCTGCTCGAGGACGCCGCACGCGAGCGGAACCTCGCCGCAACCGCACGCGCCTACGTCGATTGGGACTACGTCACGACGGATCCGGAAGCCAACGAGGGGGTCTTCGACGGAAACCGCTACTGGGCGGCGTCGTGGGCAGAGGCCGCGGCGAGTCAGGATCTGGACGATCAGTCCTCGTTTGCCAGGGCAGACCGCACCCGCGACAAGGCGCGCGGCCTGACGCTCGTCGCCGTCGCCCTGTCCGCCACCCTCTTCCTCCTGACGGCCGCAATGGTCGCCCGGCGCAGGGCGACGTATCTCTTCGCGGCCCTCGCCGCCCCACTCCTCGTCTGCGCAGTCGCCGCGGCGATCGCCCTGGAGGTGCTCCTGTAGCCGTGGGCGACGTGAACCGGGAGCCGAGGATCGATCCACCTCCTGCGAGAACGGACGGCGCGCGCGCCGTGTCGGATGACGGTCTGAGGCGCGTCCTCGTCCTCCTCATCGCCGCGACGGCCTTCCTCGGCGCGGTGACCGGCGCTCTCCAAGTCGATTCGGGGGCCCGCGCCGGCCAGGCGAGTCGCGACGCCCGCGCCTACACCCTCCAGGCGATCGGGAAGAGCGAAGCCGGGATCCTGCGCTATATCTACGAGCGCAGCCGCCTCGCCGCGCACCAGGCCCTTCTCTCGGAGTGGTTCCTCGCGCGGCGCCAGGCCGAGGCGCGGGCCGCTGCCGGAGCGGAGGGCGACGCGGGCGCTGCGGACCGCCTGTGGCAGGTGATGGAGGATGGGCGCGCCCTGTCGTCCCTCCTCTCCCCGCCCTACTTCGACGAGGCGACGTTCGCCGCGGACGTCCTCCAGTTCAGCGTCGACTATCTCGTCGTCCCCCAGGCGCTCACGGTCGAGCGCGAGGCGGCCCGGCGCGAGGTAGCCGAAGCCTGGGAGAGGAAGGCGGACCGCTACGTCCTCGCGATCATGACCCTCGCCGTGGCCCTCTTCCTCTTCGGACTGGCCCTCGCGGTGAGGGGCGGCCTTCGCCGCCTCTTCACGGCGGTGGGCGCGGGGATCGCGCTCGTCTGCCTCGTTAGCGTCCTTCTCACTGCCCTCGTCCCAACGCCGCGGATCGCTATAGAGAGCCTCGACCTGTACGCGAGCGGCCTCGGCGACGCCTACTACGCGGGGATCCTGGAGCTCGGCTCGGTCCACCAGGCGGTCCCGGCACGTGCCGACCGAGCGGTCGAGGCCCTCTCCCACGCGATCTCGCTTCGCCCAGACTACGCCGCGGCGTACGCGGTGCGAGGCGACGCGCGCCTGGTCAAGGCGCAGGCCCTCCTGCTCGGCGGCGGCGATCCCCAGAGCGCAATGAACGAGCTTGAGAGGGCGATTCTGGACTACGAAGAGGCGGTTCGTCTCGGCAGAGACACGAGCTTTACCGAGTCGAGCCTGTCCTGGTCCCTCTTCCTCTCCGGCCGAGCCGCGGAAGCGGTCGCGGCCGCGCGGAGGGCGCTGGCGCTTGCGCCGCAGGCCCGTCTTCGGTTCGGCCTGCGCCTGGGATTCGTCCTCCTCGGCGAAGGCAAGCGCGACGAGGGGATGCGCGAAGCTGAGGCAGCCCTGCAGTGGGCGGAAGGTCACCCCCTTGCCTCCGACCCGGGAACCTTCCGAGAGACGATCCGCGCCCTGGACCGTCTCCAGCCGGTCGCGCCGCCGGCCGGGTGGGAGGAGATGGAGTGGCGGCTGAAGGAGGCCTTCGTCTCTCTCACCCACCAGGGGACGATCACCGTCACGCCAAGCGGGGCTTCGGTCGGACCCCTTGCGTTCCGAACCCCTGAGGAGAAAGGCGCGGGTAGTGCCTCTGGAGACCGCGTCTTCCCGCCCGGGACTGCTAGAGTCGAGCTGGCCTTCGACGTCCGCGCGGTCCCACCAGGCGCCCTCGTCGTCCTCAAGGTCTACCGGAACGGGGAGGAGGACGTGGGCCTCGGAGCGGTCGAGCGGTGGGCCGGCCCGGACACAGGCCGAGCACGGCGCGAGATCCGGGCTCCGGTCCAGGGAACGCTCCTCGGCCTCTTCGCTGGAGACTACGAGGTCGAGGTCTACGTCGAGGGCGAGCTCCTCCGAAGCGGCCGCTTCCGGATCGAGTAGGGAGAGACTCCCCTTCGCCGGTCCGTGGCAGCCGGTAGCCCGCGCGCGAGGTGCTGGGTTCCGCTCGCTTCCTGAGTGCACAGTGACAGTGCTTCGAGAGTCGCCCTTACCAGATGCGGCGATAGGACGATAGTAGTACCTGCCTACTCCCCTTCAGGAGGTTGCCGTGCTCTACTCGGTGACCACGGAGCCCTGCGTCACCGCGCTCGCTGACCTCGCAGACCGCACATCCAAACGAAGAGCAGGAGTCCGCCTCGCCCGCTCACCGACCGAGATCACGTTGGCGGACGTCGTCCGAGCGACGAACGGAGCGAGGTTCTTCCGAGGACTGCCTCCTGGCAGTGAGCCCTTGTGATGGGACGAGGGGCTGCCCGCTCCACCCCGTCTGGGGGCCGACGCGGCAAGGAAGATCGCGTCCGTCCCGCCCAGCGTGAGGTCGCACCGAAGCGCCAGGCACAGAGGGGAGGCAGCACGGAAGCGGCCCAGAGGAAGGCGCTTAGCAGACGGCGCTTAGAGGCCCATCGGGCAGACGCCACCCTCGCAGCCGTCACTGGTGGGCGTCGTGGAGCGCCGCTCACCGAACGCGTAGCCGAGACGGATCTCTGCGGAAGGCGCCAGTCCCGCTCCAAGGAAGACGGCGCGCGCCTCGGCTGACAGACCGAACTCCGGGACCGCAACCTGGAGGATGACTCGCTCGGCTTCGAAGCGGAGCGGTGTCAGGGAAACGGCCGTCTCGCTTCGAAGCAGGACGCAGCCGAGTCGCGCGCCAGCCTGGAGTGTCGCCGTCGGCCAGACCTGCCCGCCGTTGGGAGCGCTCAGCGTCCCTTCGAGTGACGCGCCGAGATGGACCTCATCGAGAACGACGCCGACGAGCGCCGATGTCGCCATTCCCTTCACCCACAGCTCGGAGCGCAGCGGCACGCTCCTGAACCTGTCTCCCTTCACCCTGGCCTCTGCCTCGACACCCAGGTCAAGACGGAGGCTTTCCGCCTCCTGCGTCCAGTGCGGAGGAACCGCCCGGGCGAAGAGGAGTGCCGAAGAGATGCCGATAGGAGCTATGCTTTGGCTCCTCTCGCCTCCAAGGGTAAGCCACTCGCGGACGAGTGAGAGGCCGAGCGTCTCCTCGCTCTGCGTGAACGGCCAGAAAGAGGCATTTGTGCGGCTCGAGAGGTCCCAATCTCCCCATCCTGCCACCAAGGTCAGCGAGGCGTCGACCCCGAAGCTGGGATAAACCGGGATCCGAGCCTCAACAAGCCCCCCGAACCGGAACGCCGGGGCGTCCGCCGCGAACCCCGGGACCCCAAGGAAAAGCGCTACCCCAAGAAGACCGACGATCCCGATCGGGATCCGATGATGCATGCTCACGTTCCTCCTTCCTGACGCGCTTAGGCTCGGATTCTATCCCGTGGACGAGGACCTCTGGAAGGACAAGCGGGGCGCCCGAACGCGCCCCACCGCGCCGTCTCCGTGATCAAGGGAACCGAAGTTAGCCTTGGCCTCCCTGGATCGTCGGCTCGACCAGTTCGCCCATCCCGCCGCACCCCCCCTGGCTGATCGGGACCTCGCACATCCCCCGGTAGCAGTCGCCTTGCGTCGTCAGGCCGTAGAGCCCCGGCTCGATCCCCTCCTTCTCCAGAGCCACGGCCACGTAGTAGTCGGGTCGAGCGAAGCGAAACCACTGGAGGACGGCATCGCTGACCTGATCGACGGTGTACCCCTTCTCGCGGATGAGGTGCGCCGCGAGCCCCTTTCCGCTCGTGACAATGTTGCAGCGAGATCCCCCCTTCTCGCAGCAGCACTGGAAGGCGGTGTTGTCGTCGCAGCACGGGGCCACCAGCTGGACCAGGGCGTCGTGGAAGACGGCCTGCTCGGTCGCCGTCAAGACAAGGGTATCCTTCCACCCGATGAGCAGGGGGAGGCTCTCCAGGCTGAGAGGGATGCCGTAGTCCGTCTGCGTCCCCGCGGCGGGGATGATCTCCTGCGAGATCCGTTCAAGAGGGTTCGGTTCCTCAGCCTTCGTGACCCGACCAGTGATAGAAAGAGCTGATGCGAACAAGAAAACAGCCAGTGACCCGGCCAACAACCTCACCTTTCGAGGGATGCGAGAGTGCAAACCGACCTCCTCCAAGACTACCTATGGATATCTCCAGCCTACCCCCCGATCGTGAGGATTCTCTGAATAGGCTGCGGAGTTCGTGTGGGCCGCCGCGGGGCCCGCCTTGGGATCCCGAGCGAGCGCGCCGGGGAACTTCACTCCGAGGCGTGTGTAGTCTATAGTGACACCTGGAGGTGATCTGTATGACCAAGCGAGGGTTCGGTCAGTGGGGTTCTCTTCTGTACGTCGGTTTTGCCCTGCTCGTGGTGGCCGTCCTCGCGCTCGGCCTCCGCGCCACCGTCGCCTACGCCCAGCAGGAGTCGCCGGTCGAGCGCTACTACCGTCTTCTAATGAGGGTTTCTGACGAGACCCTCCTCCGGCTCCCTGCCGCCATGACAGACCTGGCCGGAGAGGGGGTTGAGGGGAGAGGGGCGTTCTTTGGCGAGCCGAGGACGTACCTGAAGGGCAAGGACATCGACCTTCCGGTGAACCACTACCAGGTGGTTGCCCTCGACTTCTCCGTCCGGCCCGAGGATCCGGCACTAGCCTGGTTCGGGGTGGCCGAGCAGCAGGAGGGCCTGACGTTCGTCGCGTCCGGGATTGGCTTCTTCTACTCGAACGTGGGCATCTTCATCCAGGCGGCCGTGAAGCCGGAGTCTCCGGCCGCGGCTCCGACGCCCGTGATGACCTTCGCCCCCTCAGGCGGGACGGGTCTCGCCATCGAGAGCTATCTGCAACTGATTGAGCGGATCCCGGCGGAGTCCCTGACAAGGCTCTCCGGCGTGATGGAGGAGCTGAACGCGGCCAGCGAGGAGGATCCACGGCGGGTCGAGTTTGTGACGAACCCGCGGGACTATCTCCTGAAGCAAGACATCCTCCTCCCCAGCGCGTACTATCGGATCACGGCCATCGACTTCCAGCGGGCGGCGAGGCTTGACGTACCGGTCGTGTTCCTGTCACGGACGCGCGGCGGACTCGCCGTGGTGCCGCAGGGGATCGGGCTCTTCTTCAACGGGGAGGGGCTCTTCGTCCAGGAAGCGATCTAGCGAGGAAGACAGCGGTCCGGGCCGCGGGGGGACCGGCGGGGGGGCAAGGAGGCCGGATGCGAGGACCATGCTGCGGGAGAGGTGATCGGCGGAGGAGAATGGGGAACGCGAGAGGAACCGCAGTCAGCCTGACAGCGGGGGTCATTCTCGCTGTGCTGTTGGCTGCGGTTCCGGCCTTGGGAAGCCCCGACATCTCTGTGACCGACATTGAGTTTGGGATCGTCGCTCAGGGCGGCGCGGGGAGTCGCCCTTCCCTCAGCGAGAACCAGGCGATCCTCGGCGACACGGTGCGCGTGCGTGCCGTGGTCCACAACAACGGGGATAGCGCTTCCGGCGTGTTCAGTGTCGAGTTCTACTTCATCGAGATCTCGAGCCAGGAGACGGACCGGATCGGCAGCGCGACGGTCTTCGGCCTGGCTCCGGGCGAGCAACTGAAGCCTGCGGTCACCCTGGACACATCGGCCCTCGCCCCGGGGATCTACGAGATCGTGGTCAAGGCCGACCCGGGCGGGACCCTCGGCGAGACGAACCTCTGCAACAACGAGATCCCGCGGGAGGCTTGCCCGGGCGACGTCTCCAAGGAGAGCTCCGCCTACACCCTGACGCTTCTTCGCCAGGGGGCGGCGATCTCCGACGTCCAGGCGGGAACGACCCTCGCCTTCCCGATGTGCCGCATGGGGGCTCTCGTGAGCAGCCAGGCGCTCGACTTCTACAACGTGGGAACCGAATCACTCAGCCGGACCGACTATCGGGTGAGCATCGCCTACCGGACCGACCTCACGGACTCGTTCACAGACCTCGCGACGAGTCTCCTCGCGACCAGCCAGCCGAGCCTCAGCCAGCCTGGCGAGAGAACGACCCTCTTCGTCGGATGGAGCGACTCCCTCCTGAACAAGGTCTTCGGCGAGATCTCGGACAGCGAGCATGACCTCTACGTCGGCCTCGGGAAGAGCCTTCCCATCCAGATCAGGATCGCGATTGCCCCCATCGGCGAGGATGGAACGTCGTCCGTCCTGCGAGAGGTCTTCCTCCCGGCTAAGCGCGAACGATCCAACCTCTACTCCACCGTCGATCTCTGGACGTTCCCGGAGCGGCCGGCCTGCTCCGCCTCGTTGGTCGCGGACACCGGAAACACAGTGCGCGTCGCGCCGGCGGTCGGCCCGGACGACCTGATCTACCACGTCCTCGGGGGACCTGGCGGAGACGAGCTCTTCGCCTTGAACGTCAACGGCGAAGTCCTCTGGAGCCTCTCCCTCTCGGGCGAGCTCACGACCGTCGCTTTCGGGCGATACGAGGGGACGGCCGAGGCCCACACGACGGTTCTCTACGTCGGATCGAGCGACGGAAAGCTCTACGCGTTGAAGAGCCGCAAGACAGAGGACACCTACACCGTCGAGCAGCTCTGGGAGAAGACGGTCGGCGCCGTGACCGCCAGGCCGGTCGCGTCCGGAGACAAGACCCGCGTGATCGTCGGCTCGGCGAGCGGCCTCTTCGTCTTCGACGAGAACGGGACTGAGAAGGCCAAGGTCACGAACAAGGGCGCCGTGAGCCTGCCTCCGCTGTACGTGGACGCCACGAAGGAGACCTGGTTCGCGTCAGGGAGCACGGTCTACAAGGCGTCGGAGGATGCAGCGATTCTCTGCACTCACAACGCGGGATCGAATGTGACGACCCCGCTCGAGACGAACGCCGGACAAACAGTTGTGTACTTCGGCACGGAGGACTCGCTCCTGTGGGCGATCGGGACGGTCAAGGGAGCCGACTGCAAGCCAAAGACCTCCCTTGATCTCGCGAGTCCCGTGAGCGGCCTGAGCGTGCTGCGACCGGGCGACGCGCGCCGAGATGAGATCTACGTCACGACCGAGGACGGGCACGCCCACCTCGTGAGGTACGCGGCGCCGACCCTCACGCAGGAGGAAGACAGGAAGCTCCTGCGCAAGATCGTGGAGACGCCTCCCGCACTCGTCGTCAGCGCGAACCGAGTGAGGGCGGTGTTCGTCGTCTCTCCATCGGGGGAGCTGAAGGCCGTCTCTGACGACCTGGGGCAGGTCCTCGACGTGGAGGTGTGGGGGGAATCGGTCCCCTACCAGTTTGTGTCCGGGAAGGCCATGACGGCGCCGGTCATCTACACCGAGGCGGACCCGATGATCCTGCTCGTGGGGTCTGCGGACGGGGTCCTGTATGCCTTTGACCTGTCCCAGTTGAGGTAGCCGCCGGGCGAGCCGTCATCGGTGCGGTCGGAGGGGAAGCAGAGCTTCCCTGAGGTTGGCGTCCGGGGGTGCCGGGCGGGGGCTGGTGTAGGACGTGAAGGAGAACGTGATGGGCAGAAGGCTGCGCTTCTCACTCTGGCTTTTCCTCCTTGCCGTCTGCCTTGCGCTCGGGCTCCCCGCTTGGGCGCAGGAGGCAGACCTGACTCCGCTCGCGCTCGTCCTCCAACCCGTGACGGGAGAGCCCGGGACCGCCTTCCTCATCGGCACGGAGGTTCGCCTCGTCGGCACGATCCGGAACGAGGGGACCGCGCCGGCAGGGGAGTTCTGGGTCGAGTTCTCCTGGCGGCGTGTGGACAAGGCGGAGGCGTGTTGCCTTGAGCGCGCACTCGTCCCCGCCGGGCTCGCTCCGGGCTCGGAGGTCTCTCTGGAGGTGGCCCTCGACACCGCGGACCTCACGCCAGGGAGCTACGAGGTCGTCCTCCGAATCGACCCTGACGACCGGGTTCGCGAGTCGGATGAGACCGACAACCGCCGGAGCGCCATCCTGGTCGTCCTCTCCTCGCGCCCTGAGCTACACCCGATCAGCCTCGAGGTGAACCCCAGCTCGCCCGTCGAGCGGGGTGAGACGGTCCTCGTCTCGACGGAGATCGAGAACACCGGTGAGTCGACGGCCGGCGAGTTCCGGGTCCGCTTCCTCTACTGGCAAGGCGAGATCGGCGCGTCTCTCGCCGCACCCGAGACGTCGTGGGTCCAGTTCGGCTCGGCTCTCGTCCCGGGTCTTGGCCGTGACGGGCGCCTGCGCATCGAGCAGCCTCTGGACACGCTCCTCCTCGATCTCCTCTCGCCTGAGCTGGGAACGATCACCCCGCACACGATCAGGGTCGTGGTCGATGCTCCAGACAATGTCAGCGAGGAGGATCCCGACAACAACGAGATGATTGGCTCCCTGGGGGTCCTCCCCTCCGATCTGTCGCTCCCCGAGCTCCGGCCGGTCGCCCTGACGTTCGACCGGGACCTTCCTCTCGCCTGGGGGAACGAGACGAGCGAGGAGGTGACCGCGACCGTCACGGTGGTCAACTTCGGCGGGAGCACCGCCCCCGGCTCGCGCGAGAACCCGATCGTCGTCCGCTTCGCCTTCCGCCGCCTGGGAGAGCTGGCATGGACAGACATCCCAGCAGACAACATCCGCCCGGTCCGCGAGGACATCGCCATCGAAGAGGGAAGGAACAGCGTGGAGGCGACGGTCGATCTCGTCTTCGACGAGCCAGGGAGCTACGAGGTCATGGCGGACGTCGATCCTGGGAACCTCATCGCCGAGCAAAATGAGGGGAACAACCGGATCGTGGTCGGCCTATCCGTTCAGGGGTCCGAGCTGCACCCGCTGGGAGTCGAAGTCGGGAGCGCCCCCGTTCGCCAGGGCGACGCGATCACGGTCGTCTCCCTGGTAGAGAACACGGGAGAGAAGACCGCGACCGCGTTCACGGTCGGGTTCTACATCGACACCCTGCGCTTCGACACCTTCTCCTACACCGGCGAGGGTCTGGAGCGGGATGACAGCGTAAAGGCGGAGGGCGTCCTCCAGACGACCGATCTTCCCCCTGGCCCCTACACCCTGCGTGTCGTCGTCGACCCGGACGACCGGGTCGCGGAGCTGGATGAGGCGAACAACGTCATCAGTACGCCGCTCGCCCTCTTGCCGCCCGTTGCCCGCCGCGCGGAACTCCACCCGACCTCCCTCATCCTCGACCCGCCCTCCCCGATCCCGGCCGGGGTCGGGGTCCGCGTCGTGGCAACGCTCTGGAACACCGGGGCCATCGACGCGGAACGCTTCCAGGTCGCCCTCGCATACAGCCCCGACCACGGGGTGAGCTGGATTCGCTTCTCCGTCGAGGACGTGCCCTCCATCGCCCGCGGCGAGCGGCGGGCCATCGAAGGGTGGCTTCCCACCTCCAGCCTCGCCGCTGGGGCGCGCTACACCCTCCGCGTGCTCGTCGACTCGAGCGCTCAGGTGGAGGAGGAAGACGAGACGAACAACGCCCTGCTCGCTGGGCTCTTCCTCGGGGTCGCGACCACCCCGTCTAGCCTGGGGGCGGACCTCACGGCCTCCGACCTCGTCTTCACCCCTCCCTCCCCCATCCCACAGCGGATGGAGGTCCGGGTGTGTGCCGAGGTCTCGAACACGGGGCAGCAGGCGGTCGGAGGGTTCTCGGTCGGGCTCTCCTATCGAACCGACCTGGCCGGCACCTTCATCCCCTTCGCCACCGAGTCGGTCCCTGGCCTCGCCGCCGGCCGGAGCGTCACGGTGTGCCGGACACTCGACACGAGGAGTCTCCCTCTCGGAAGTATCGAGGTGAAGGCCGTCGCCGACTCCGCTGGCCAGGTCGCCGAGGCGGACGAGGCGAACAACGAGCGCACGAGGACGATCTACGTCGGCGCCACGAGCCAGAAGCCTGATCTCTCCCCAACCGCATGGCGGATCGACCCGCCCTCCCCGGTGGAGCAGGGAGTCTCGGCCCTCGTGTGCGTGAAGGTCGCGAACCTCGGTGCCGGGTCCGCTGGCTCGTTCTCCGTTTCCTACGCCTACCTCGCGACGTCGTACGTCTCCTTCGCCACAGCGACGGTCGCCGGCCTCGCCGGCGGGCAGACCGTCGAGGTCTGCCGAGCCCTAGACACCTCGAGCCTCGCGCCGGGGACGTACGCTGTCCGGATGACGATCGACCCCGACCAGCGCGTGCCAGAACAGAACGAGGACAACAACGAGCTGTCGGCATACTTCACCCTCACTGTGCCTCCGAAGCCGAGTCTCCAGGCCCTGTTCCGGTCAAGCGGCGTGGTGCGACTCTTCTCGGGCGATGTCGGGAACGGGACGGTGTACGCGGCGTCGGACGACGGGAAGCTCTACGCCCTGAATCACGACAACGCCTCTCTCGCCGGATTCCCGTTCAGCGCTGGGAGTGCGATCCGCGCCCTCGCTCTGGACACGGGGTCCGTGCGGACGGCGTACCTTGGAACGGCGAACGGTGAGCTCGTCGCCGTGGGGCTTGACAGCGGGCTGGAGATCCGCCGGACGTCCCTGGGAGAGGAGGTCCTGGCCCTGGACGTCGACCAGTTCGGAAACGTCTACGCCGGCACCGCCGCCCGACTCGTCAGCCTGACGCGGACGGGAGGCGAGCGCTGGGCGGTGGCGCTGGCGGGCGCGGCGCGCGACCTGATCGTGGACCGGGTGCGAAGCGCCGCCTACGTCAGCACCTCCACCGGATCCCTCGTCGCCGTGTCGACGAGCGGCGCCCCGAAGTGGCAAGCCGACCTCGGGGTCCCCCTCACGGCCCTCGCCCTCGGGGAGGCGATCTACGTCGGGACCGAGGACGGCAACGTGCGTGCCGTGAGCCCAGGGGGGACGGTCGGAGCCGGCTTCACGGCAGGCGGAGCGGTCTCCGGCCTGACGGTCGACTCCGGGCGCAGTACTGGACAGCCCGTGTACGCCACCTCGGCCGACGGGAAGCTCTACGCCCTGGACCGAAGCTTGAGACTCCAGTGGACCGCGACCAGTGGGGCGCCGATCCGGGCCGCGGCTCGCGTTGACCCTCGTAGCGGGCTCGTCGCCTTCGGATCTGATGATGGGAAACTGTACGTAGTCAACCCGGACGGGAGCGCGGCCTTCACGGCCAGCGTCGGAAGCCCCATCCGCTCCTCTCCGTGGATCGACGCCCTCGTGGAGCGAACGGGGACGGGGGTGGTCCTCAAGCGGGCGATCCGCTTCGGGACAGAAGACAAGACCGTGTACCGACTCGTGACGAGGCTCTAGGTGGGAGAGATGAGAGGTAAGGAGGGGAGGCTCATGAAGCGGAGGGGTTGGATTCTGGTTGTCGTGGGGCTCGCTGCCCTGCTCGTCGCCCCGCTTGCGGGCGGGGCGGGAGGGCTGCCGGAGCTCCATCTGCGCAAGATCGTGCTCGAACCGCCCTCGGCGGTCATCCGCGGCGAGGTGGTCGCCGTCCACGCGTGGGTGATCAACACCGGCGAGCGGCCGGCGGGCGAGTTCAAAGCGGAGTTCTTCTGGCGCCGCGCCGGGGGAGATGAGAGCTGGACGAGCTTCCATACCGTCCTCATTCCCAACCTTGCCCCCAGCCAGGCGGACGCCCTGGAGATCAAGGACGACGGAACCCCGATCGCCCTGGATACCTCTCCCTTCGATCTTGGGGTCTACGAGATCCGCGTCGTCGCGGACTCGAACAACCAGATCCCAGAGGGCGACGAGATGAACAACGAACTCGCGACCACCCTCACCCTTCTCCCCTCTCGGACCGGTCTCGCCGATCTGCAGGCCGTCTCCATCGCCTTCGACCCGGCCTCGCCGGCGAGTGGCGAGATCGTCGTCGTCTCGAGCGAGATCCGCAACACCGGGAACCGCGATGCCGGCCCGTTCCGCGTGACCTTCCTCGTCGACGGCGTGGAGTTCGACGGCGCCACCCTAGAAGGCCTGGCGGCCGGGTCGGGGATCGCCGCGCAGGGTGCGCTCGACCCCTACGCCCTCGGCCTCGGCTCGGGGAGCCACGCGGTGCGTGTCCGCGTCGACGGCGACGCGCTGGTCGAAGAGCAGGATGAAGCGAACAACGAGCTCACCGCCTCCCTCACCCTCCAGGGGGCAGAGCTCCGCCCGCTCTCTCTTCAGCTCGATCGCTCTCTCGTCCGACTCGACGAGCGGGTCATTGTGTCTGCGCGGGTGAAGAACGTGGGACGCGGTGAAGCCAGGTCCGTCGAGGTGGCCTTCTTGATCGGCGGAGTTCGCTTCGCCTTGGTGAACCTCGGACCTCTCGGTCCGGGGGACGAAGCCACGGCCGTCGGGGAGCTCCTCCCGAGCCGGCCAGACCTCGCCGTCGTCGCCGGCCTGCACGAGTTGCGCGTGACCGTTGACCCCAACGGGCTCGTCCCCGAATTGGACGAGGCGAACAACGACCTCGGGAAGACGATCACCGTCTTCGCCGAGTTCCCCAAGCTGGCCGAACTGCACCCGGAGAGTCTCGAGTTGAACCTCCCCTCGCCGGTCGAACTCGGAAAGGCCGACGCCGTCACGATTTGCTCCCTGGTGGTCAACACGGGGAAGGCTCTCGCCAAGGGCTTCTCGGTCGAGTTCGGCTGGCGCGCCAAGGGGACCCTCCGCTGGGAACCGATCCCCTGCCGGGACCTGACGGGGTGCAGCAGCGTCGACCTGGCGCCCGGGGCAGAGGTCCGCGCCGAGGGAACCCTCCCGCTCTTCTCGGCCCTTCCGGGGATCTACGAGGTGCGCGTCGTCGTCGACCCACACACCGGTTGTGACCAGGCCTCCTGCGGCGACGTCGGCCGTGTCGCGGAGGTCGACGAGCAAAACAACGATCTCGCGACGACCCTGACGCTCCTCTCCCCGCGTCTTCCCGACCTCGCCTTCGATCCCTTCCTCCCCCTCGAGATCGCCCCAACCCCGCCGGTGAAGCGCGGCCAGACGCTCCGGCTCTCGGCGAACGTCCTCAACCTGGGCGACACCGAGGCCGGCCCGTCCCAAGTCGAGTTCTCCTATCGCTACGCGCCGCAGACACCGCCTCCAGTCAACCCGGCAGGGATCGTCGTGGATCCCTCCCCATTCACTCGCTTCGCCGCCGTTCCGCTCCTGAAGCTCGGAGTGGGAAGGGACGCGCGAGCCCAGGCTCTCTTGGAGACAATCGACCTCCGCCCCGGCACCTACGTCATCCGCGCGGAGGTCGACCCCGTTCTCCCGGGCGCGCGGGGATCGGTGCAGGAGAAGAACGAGGTGAACAACCTGTTCGAGACCCAGGTTCTGATCCAGGGGCCCGACCTCACCCTGGGAGGGCTCGAACTCGTGCCGGTCTCCCCCGTGACGCGAGGGGAGTCGCTCAAACTCAGGACAACGGCCATCAACGTCGGCGTCGAAGCGGCAGGCCGGTTCTCGGTCGGGTTCTCCTGGTGCCGGGCTGTGAACCCGACCGGGCTCGCCCCGGAGTTCCAGTGCATCGCCATGGGCACCGTTCCCTTCACCGGGATCGCCATCGGAAGCCCGGTGCTCGCTGAGTGGGCCTTCGACACCTCAGCCCTCGAGGCGGGCGAGTACGTCGTGCGCGTGATCGTCGACTCGGGGAACGACGTCGCGGAACAGGACGAGCTCAACAACGAGATCATCGCCCCGCTCATCGTGGGCGGGGTCGCGTCGGGCGCCGACCTCGCGGCGACGAGCCTTTCTGTCAACCCCGACTGGTCAACGTCGGGCGCGCGGGCGACGGTGAAGGTCACCAACCTCGGGACCGAGGCCACCGGGCCGTTCGCCGTCCAGTTTCTGTACGCGCCCGTGCCCAAGTCCGGCGAGGGGCCCGCACCGACCCTCTTCCACACCTCGCAGATCGCTGATCTTGTCGCTGGCGGCACGACCTTCGTCCGGGGACTCCTCAAGAAGGCGGCCCTCGCCAGCGGGACCTACCGGATCACGGTGGTCGTGGATGCCGGCGGAGCAGTCCGCGAGAGGGATGAGACGAACAACGCAATCTCCAAGGTCGTGACGATCCAGTAGCCAGGAACCAAGGGCCGCAGGCGCGAGGCCTGCGGCCCTTCTTCTTTCGATCGTTGTCTAGACCGGGAGGAACCGCAGCCCGTGGATCTCCTCGCCCGCCCGGTTGCGGACGACGCCCACGGTCGCCCGAACCCGTTTCCCGGTGCGCGGCGCCTCGTCGACGAGGTGTCCGGTCGCGCGAACCCCGCTATCCAGTTCCACGATCGCCAGCCGCAGGTAGCGCTCCACGTAGTCGATCGCCAGGGCGTAGACGTCGGTGAACGTCACGACCGTCCCCTCGCCGGTCACCTCGAACGGCTCGAACTCCATTCCTCCGCACTGGGGGCAGACGCAGTGCGCGGGATAGGAGAGCTTCCCGCACGTCTTGCAGCGAACGCCGTACACCTTCTTCTCCATGCTAGCCCTCCCGCACGAGCACGGTCGCGATGACGTTGTTTCCGAACCCACCGAAGTTGAGGGCGAAGGCGTTCTTCGCTCCCTCAACCTGCCGCGCCCCGGCCTCGCCGCGGAGCTGCCAGACGAGCTCCGCAAGCTGCGCAACGCCCGTCGCGCCCACCGGGTGTCCGCGCGCTTTCAGGCCTCCGGAGGGATTGATGGGGAGCTTTCCCCCGAGAGCGGTCGCCCCCTTCTCGATCGCCTTGGCTGCCTTCCCTTTGGGGAAGAACCCCGCGTCCTCGCTCTCCGCGACCTCGAGGACGGTGAACGCGTCGTGCAGTTCCGCGACGTGAATGTCCTTCGGGGCGAGCTTCGCCCGGTCGAAGGCCCGTTCGGACGCGATCCGGACAGCCTTGAGCACGGTCGGGTCCTCCCGCTCGTGGACCGCGTGGGTGTCCGTCGCCTGGCCGATCCCGGCGACGCGGACGACCGGCCGCCCGAGCTTCACCGCGAGATCGACCGGGGCGAGGACAAGCGACGCCGCCCCGTCGCTCACCGGGCAGCAGTCGAACATCCTGAGCGGGTCGGCCACAAGGGGGTTGTTCACCTCGGCGTCCGGCGAGGTGAGGATCCCTTCCATCGTGATCCTCTGGTGGATGTGGGCGAACGGGTTCTTGATCGCGTTCTCGTGGTTCTTGATCGCGACCATCGCCAAGTGCTTCCGCTCGACCCCGTGCCTCTCCATGTACAGGCGGGTGAACATCCCGGCGAGGGAAGGAAGCGTCACGCCGTAGATGTACTCCGCTTCGGGGTGGGAGAGGCTGGCCACGAAGTCGGTCGCCTCGAGGTTGTCGACCGCGCGCATCTTCTCCCCGCCGGTGACGAGGACGACGTCGGCCATCCCAGAGGCGACGGCCTCGTAGCCGATCTTGAACGCCGCCGCCCCGGAGGCTGGGCCGTTCTCCACCGTCTCGGCCATCGCCGGGTAGAGGGAGAGCCGGTCAACCAGGGCGCTCGCCACCGCGGTCTGGCGGTTGATCCGCGCTGCACCCATGTTGGCGACGACGACCTCGTCCACACGCCGGTCGCCGAGGACCGCGTCCCGCAGGGCGGCGAGCGAGGGGGCGCACATCATGTCCACGAGGCTCCCCTCGGCGCGGCCGAAGCGGGTCATCCCGACGCCGATGATCGCGACCTCCCTCATCGGCCGCCTCCTCTCCTCTCCGCGCTCTTCGAGGCGGGCTTCCCCTCCCCGTCCGGGAGGCGGATCGTCTTCGCCTGCTCCAGCAGGTCGGCCGGGACCGGCCGACGCCCGGCGACGAGGCGCGGCTTCGCCGCGAAGTAGGTCTCCCGTGTCAGCGTCCATGACGGGACGCCGCCCAGCTCGTGAGAGACCTCGAACTTCCTCTCTAGCGGATACTCGATCATCCAGCGGCGGAAGCCGATCGGGCTCTCGGCGACGATCAGGACTTCCTTCTCCCCGAGGTGCTCGATGTGGTACTCCATCTTCGAGGCGAAGAGGTGTGCCCCCACGCGCAGCCCGCGGCGCAGGGTGAGGGTGTGGTAACTCATCCCCCGCTCCGGCCCGTCGGCGCGTCCATTCACGATCCCGGCGAGGACCCCGTCGATCAGCCCGACCAGGACGTACTCGTCGCGCACGCGATACCGCTTGAAGGCAAGGAGCTCGGCGAAGAGACGCGCAGAGACGATGTCGTAGTAGTCCCGCTCCAACCAGACGAAGGGGGCGATCGCCTCAAGGAGGATCGGGACCTCCTCGCGCGCAATCTCGCGCACGACCATCCCCTCCCCGCTCGCCAAGGTGATGACCTTCGGCGGGTAGGGCGGCATGTCCATCGCCGGTGGGCGAAGGAGCGCCTCCAACTCATTCAGCTCGCTCATGGGGTCTCCTTTCTCTCGAGGGCTGAAGGGCCGCCTGCGCCCTCGCCGCTCGGGACCGCCTTCCGCAGAGGAAGTCGCCTGAAGGATAGGAAGCGGGCCGCAGGCTGTCAAGGACGGGGCCGCGGCAGAGGCCGACACCGTACGAGTCGGTGGAACCGAGCGCCTCCGTGGTGCGGACGTGCACGGCTGTATCGAACTTCCGCTTGAGTCCGCTCTCGTTCATGTAGCGCACCGTCCCGAAGAGGAGCCGCTCTTGCCCTGGGGGCCGGACGGCTTCGCGCCGGCGAGACGTACCGATCCTTAGCGGTGTCGCCCTTTCCCATTCCCTCTTCCGAGATCCTCGGGCGAGTAGCCCGACTCCTTTCCGGTCATGGACTCGATCTCGACCCGGATGACCGCTATCCGCGCCAGGGCGGCCGCTGAATAGCCGCAGGAGGAGCCCCCGTAGTGGTGGAGGATGAGGTCGAGGCCGTCCGCCTTCTCCTCGGGCGCTTCGACGAACGCCGCCGTGCCGAAGCCGATCACGCTCCGGTACTTCAGGCTCCACGCGCAGGGATTCTCGTCCGGGACGATCACCTGGTCGACGTCGACCTCAAAGCAGACCCGGGGGTTCTGGCGAAGGTAGTCGACCTTCTTCCCCTCTCCCGCCGAGTGGAGATACAGCGCGCGCCCGTCGTAGCCGAAGAGGAGAGGGACGACGTAGGGATTCCCATCCTCGCACAGGGCGACCCGGCAGACGATCGCGCGCTCGAGGATCGCGTCAAGCGAGGTCCTCTCCCGGATCTCCTTCTCCTTGCGTCTCACCGTCCCTCCCACCTTCGAGCCATCGCTGGGCCGAGTCGAGCCAAGGCCCGCTCGATGAGGGCCTCTGGGTTCACGACCGTCGCTCTCCGCGCCTCCTCGGCCGAGAGGCCAGCCCCGCAGGCGACACGCTCGGCACCGGCCTGATCAAGGAAGTCGGTGTGGGAGTGGGCGTCGGTGTTGACCACGACCTGGGCCCCGGCCTGTCTGGCGGCGTGGGCGACGTGGCCGTTCGTCAGGGAGTGGGGTCCGCGACTTGTGATCTCAAGGTAGATCCCGTTCCGCGTCGCCTCCTCCGCCTCCTCGCGGGTGACGAGGCCGGGATGGGCGAGGATGTCCACGTCCGGGGAGGAGACCGCCGCGGCGTTGGTTCCCGGCGCCACCGGCTCGGCGAGGGTCTCCCCATGGACGACGATGAGCGCCGCGCCGAGCTCCCTCGCCCGACCGGCGAGCCGGGGAACCAATGCTGGAGGGACGTGCGTCAGCTCGACGCCGGGAAGGACGAGGAGAGGGAGATCCTCCCCCTCCTCGCGGACGAAGGACAGGAGGCATCGAACCACGTGTTCCAGGTTCGAGGCGTCGGCATGATCGGTGATGGCGATCGCCCGGTACCCAACGACCGCCGCCCGGCGCGCGTGCTCGCTCGGAAGGAGAGCTCCGTCGGAGAGGAGCGAATGGGTATGAAGATCGATCCGAAGCGGTGAACCCAAGCCGGAATCCCCCTTTCGCAGCCGCCGGGGGCAGGCGACGGCCCACCATCCTGCGGGAAGACGAGGAGGAAGGCAAGCGTCAGAAGCGGGGAGACATGGCGATTGCCTGGATGACCCCGAGTCACCCTGCTCCGCACGCGACAGGATGCCCCCTCGCGACCACGGGCCCCGAAGGCCGGCGCCAAGCGGGATGGGGGCGAAGGACCCTGGATGCCTAGCCGGAAGCTGCAGGGCGCGCCGTAGGTTTCCGCAAGAGCCAAAGCTCCCGGGCTTGCCCTCACCCCCCCCGATCCGGGACGGAGTTGGACGAGGACGATTCCGGCCGCGGCGATAGAGAGCCCAGCGAGCTCCACCGGGCCGAGCCGCTCTCCGAGGAAGAGGAGGGCGAGGACCGGGATCTCGACCACCATCGCCGTGTTGATCAGGCTTGACTCCATCGCGGAGAGGGCGCGCAGGGCGCGGTTCCAGAGGGTGAAGGCGAGGGCGGTGTTCATGAAGGCGAGCCAGGCGACGATCCCCCACTCCCCCCACCCCAGCCGCGGGAGCCCCTGCGTGGAGAGCCCGACCGCAAGGAGGATCCCCGCCCCCACGCCCATGCTGACCGTGGTCACGGTAAGGGCCGATAGCTCCCCGCGCTGATTGACGGCCCGGCCGAGGAGAGAGGAGGCTGCGTTCGCCAGAACCCCGATTCCGGCAGCGAGGAGACCGATCCCCACTCCGCCGGGCACTGCCGCAGGTCCGAAGTAGACGACGACCCCGGCGACGGCAAGGGCGAGTCCGGCCCACTGCAGCAGGAATGGCCTCTCGGAGAGGAGGGGAATCCCGAGAAGGGCGACGAGAGGCGACGTCAGGCTGAGGAGAAGGTTCACCGTCACCGCGGGGAGATGAGCGAGGGCGACGAACTGAGATCCTTGCGTAAGGGCGTAGAAGACCACTCCGAGGAGGATGAGCTGTCCCCATCGCCGTGGTGGGAGGCGCCGCAGGTCGGCCGGCCCTCTGGAACGCAGGAAGAACGGCAGAAGAACGAGGGTGGCCAAGGCATAGCGCAGGCCGGCAAAGGTAAGAGGCGGGATTCCCCTCAGACCAACCTTGATCAGGACCCAAGACGTCGACCAGAGGAGGGTGACGAAGAGGGCGACCAGGATCGCCGTTCGTCGCTCGTGGCCTGACCGCTCCTCGTTCACGTCCACCTCCTCGTGGGCCTCTGTGTCTCCGGCAAGTCTCCTGGCAACGACAGCCGGCAGCGCCTTCCCAGGTTCTCTCAGAGGCGGAGCCTCGCGAGGGCCTCCTGGGGGCTCTTCCCCTCTTTCCACATCGCCCGGAACGCCTCTCGGACCCGCGCCCGGATCGTGAGCCACTCGGGGTGGGCTGGCGGAGAGAAGACGCGGGAGTCGTCCCAGATCGCGCGGAGGTCACTGAGCCTCGGGTTGGGGTGGGAGGCGACGAAACCCGGGGACGCTCGGGAGAGTGGGGAGACCTTCCCCTGCCCGAGGGCAAGGGCCTCGATCTGCGCTGGGTCGAGGAGGAAGCTGAGAAAGGCAGACGCCCCCTCTGGGCACCTCGCCCCGCTCGGGATCGCGAGGAGGTCTGCCTCGAGGAGGGTTCCGCCGCGCCCGTCCCAGGTCGGAAAGGGCGCAACGCTCCAATCGAGCCCCGGCTCCCGGACGAGCCGTCGGACGACCCAGTCCCCTTCCAAGACGGAAGCGACGTCGCCCTCGAGGAAGGGATCCGGCAACGCTGCTCCAAGGGGATTCACGGTCTCTGCGAACCGCTGCAAGTCAAAGCGCCTCCGGAAGTCGGCAACCCACTGGTAGGCGCGGACGTTCTCCTCGCGGTCGGGCGTGAAGCGCCCGCCCTCGTCGAACCACCCTCCCCCGAAGAAGAGAGGCCACCCCTCGGGCCACCAGCCTGGGTAGGTGGGGACGAACCCGATCCGCCCCCGCTGGGCCACCGCGTCGAGCGCAACGTCGAACGACGCGATCGACGTCGGGATCCCCTCTTCGAGCGGAGTCCCGCGGACAGCACCCTCATTCACGTAGAGGGTGGCGAGGTCGGCGACGACAGCAAGGCCGTACGAAGCGCCCGCCATCGCGCCGAGCCGCGCGACCTCGGGCCGCAGGAGAGCCCTCGCCCGATCGGCAAGGGAGGACGACAAGGGGAGGAGGACCTTCTGGTCAGCGAGGCCGACGATCTCGTGCGCCTCGAGCCCGATGAGGTCGGGTGGGCAGCCTGCGCGCTGAGCAGCGAGGAACCCTTCGAGGTCTGGGCTCGAGGTCGCGTCCCCAGCGGAGGTCAGGACAACCTCATACTTGGCCTGGCTCTCGTTGAACGCCCGCACGAGGCGGGCCATCGCGGCGAGCTCCTCCCCACCCCACTTCTCCCAGTACTCAACCCGAGCGCGCATGCTTGCCCCATTCTACGCGGCCCGGCGACGACACGCCCACCGAAGGGGGCACTACGGGACCGACGCGACCCAACCGTAGGCGTAGCCGAGGAGGATTGCTCCGAAGAGGGCGATCCCGGCGTAGAAGGCGAACACCCGCGGCTTCACCATTCCCCACACCGCCGCCATCTCCGGCAGGCAGGTCATCGGCCCGGCAATGAGGAACGCAAGGGCGGCGCCCGGATTCATCCCCTGAGTCATCAATCCTCCGACAAGGGGGAGCGCGACCACGTTCGTCATGTACATCGGGACGCCCACGAGGGCCGCGAGGGCGGGTGCGAACGGATTCTGCACGCCGATCGCGGCGACGATCCACTCCCGAGGGACGTAGAAGATGATCACCGCCTCGAGGACGAGGGCGATCAGGATGAACTCAAGGACCCTCGCCGTCGATGAGGCGGCCTCCCGGGCCGCTCGCCACAGGAGCGTCTTCTTGCTCGCGGGCTCCACTTGATCGGTTCCCTCGCAGCCACAGGCCGGAACGGCCGGGGCGACGCAGCCGCAAGCCTCAACCGCCTTCGTGCGCCGGAAGGGCCACAGGCGGGGCCGGACCGGGACGAAGGAACTCCCCGCGCGGAGGCGGAGCGGCTCCGCACCCAGCCAGCCGCGCCTCTCGAAGAAGAGGGTCAGGAGCCCGCCGCCCCAGCTCACGAGGAGGGTCGCCACGAGCCGGGCGACGGCGAGGTTCCATCCGAGCGTCGCGACCGACAGGAAGAAGATCTCCGGGTCCATCGACGGAGAAGCGAGCCAGAAGGACATGACCGGGGCCAGGGGGACTCCCCCGATGAGCATCGAGGCGATCACCGGCACGACGGAACAGGCGCAGAACGGGGCGAACGCCCCAACCACCGTAGCGAGGAAGATCGCCACGACGGGGCGGCCGGAGAAGGCGGCGCGGATCTTCTCGCTCACGCCACTGAGGCGAAGGAGAACGGCGAGCGGGACGCTCGCGAGGAGGATCGGCCAAATGCGGAGAAGATTCTGAAGGACGAAGTTCAGGATCCGACTCAGATGCTCCATCTCCGGTTCACCTCTCTCGTCCTAACGCCTCTCACGGTCATCGATCTAGCCCCGGTGCCGCCCGCATGTGTCCCCACCCTGCGCCAGGGCGGCGATCTCTTCCGCTAGCCAGCGAAGGGACTCACGGTCGAGGGTGCAGCACTTCGCGGTCCCGGCCCGCTCGTCATGGACAAGCCCGGCGTCGCGCAGGACCTTCAGGTGCTCGGAGACCGTCGACTGCGCGAGGGGGACTTGCTCGACCACGTCGCCCACCTGGCACTGGGGACAGGCGGCAAGGTAAGAGAGCATCCGAAAGCGGAGCGGGTTCCCGAGTGCGCTCAGCATCTGGACCAGGCGTCGCTCGTCTCTAGTGAGTCGGACCTCTTTCATAGATCGGCAATTTACGATTGATGCCCCGCCACGTCAAGCCAGCGCAGGGAGCGTCGCCTACCCCTCCAGGGAGGCGACGCGAGCCAGAATGTCGAGCGCAAGCGCGTAAGAGGCGCAGTCTTCTCCCGACCTGCGCTTCGGTTTGCCGTCCTTGCTCGCGGCGGCGCGAGTGGCCTTCCACTCGATGAACCCGCCGTCGCGGAACTGTGCGATGCGCATCCCGAGCGCGGCGCAAAGCTCGCGCGCGAAACAGAGTGAGGAGGAGAACTGTCTCTCCGAAGCGATCTGGGGGATGCAGGCCGTCGCTTGAAGGAGGAACTTCGGGACCGCGGTCTCCAGGCGCACGCAGCGGATGAACCCGTTCACCGTCTCCCCGGTCGCAGGGCGGAAGTGTCCGTGGAAGGGTACGGGGAGAAGCTTGCTACGCGCGCGGCCGCTTGCAGGCAGAGGTCCCCGGTGAGGTTCATCCGGTTGTGGTCGATGGCGCGGCGACCCGCGCGACGCAGTCGGCTCGAAGGATCTCGCGGCGATGGCTCAGCTCTCCCTCCCACGGTACGATTCTGGCCGTTCCAGGGTCTCAGACGACCCCTTGACCGAGACGAACGGCGCCGCTTGTGCTATCGTGGGGCGTGCAGCGCAGAACCAGCCAACACCTGACGAAGGAGGATCTCCTGGTCTCAAGAGCGGTCCTGATCGTCCTCCTCGCTTTGGGAAGCTTCGGCCTCATCGCCTCTTCAGCAGGCTTGGAGGCCGCCCTGGTCGAGGTCACCTTCTCCGGCCCGATGCCGGCTGGGGCGGGCCCATGGGCCGTCTCCGCCGGGACCGAGATCTTCTGGCAGATCGGCCCCTCCGATCACCTCATCCTCGGCGCGGGGACGAACTTCACGTCCGGGACCGGGGGAGGGTCGATCGGCTACCAGCACGACCTATCCTCTGTGGATCACGTCCGCCTCACGCTCTCCTCAGACTACGCCGCAGCGAGCGAGCGCGTCGTCCTCTCAGGCGCGCTGGCCCTGTCTAGCAACTTCAACCCGGGCTTCCTTCTCGGTCTCCGCGGCGGTGCGGTCCTCGTCGGCTCGTTTGCCGTCGAGCGGGGCGACGTCTCGGGTTTCGGGCTCTTCCCCGCCTTTCTCCTCTCGCTCTGCATCTCCCCGGAGGGGAGCTTCGCCTTCTTCGAGACGGCGCGGATCGGTTGGCCCCTCCCGCGCCTCGACGGCTGGCTGATCCCCCTCTCCCTCACCACCTCGCTCGCCTACGCGACCGAGTAGCAGGAGAGAATGCTAGTCACCCCACGCCGGCTGGCCGTCCTCGGCTCTGTGTCGATCGGCCAGCTCGATGACGTTCCCTCCGTCGGCGTCCATGGAGTAGACTTCGTAGTCCCCATCTCGATCCGACTGAAACGCGATCCGGGTACCGTCCGGCGACCGGGCGGGCGGGTCGTCCGTCCATCGCGGGGTGTCCCGTCAGGTTCTCGGGTCTCGATCCATCGGAGTTCATGATGTGGACATCGAAATCCCCCTCGCGATCGGAGGCAATGAGGATCCCTCGCACGACCGTGAAGGAGAACGGACCGACGGTCGACCGCACGGTCGACACGACGACCGGGACGGCCTCGTCTTCGCCCCCCGGGGTGGCAATCATGGGGACGCGCACGGTGATCCGCGTCGGGGTCCACAGAAGAACCTCCGCCGGAAGACCGTCGAACGTGACCGTCCCTTCCACCTCGCTGAAGCCCCGCCCGATGATCCCGACCGCGGTGGACGCGGCCGCTTCCTGGGGGTCGATCCCGTGATCCGCGGGGGAAGAACGACTGTGCAGCCCCCGCTGCCGATGAGGACCGCTGCCACCCCCGCGACGAGAAGCCCCGGCTCTTCATCGCCGCCTCCTTCTCTCTGCGCGCTTGGTTCCTCCTAGCGCCTTGGCGACCGCGCAGGAAGCCCCGGCCCCGCGGCTTGACATCGACGCCTCCCCGGATACACTGCCCCCTCAACTCAGAAGACGATCCAAAGGAGGCGAAACCGTGAGTAGCGGGTGTGGCTTCATCGCGTGGTTCCGCCTCGGACAGGGTCGTTCCTAGCGTTCGCAGTCCCAAGAAGCAGCATGTGGCGGCCGTCCCGAGGGACGGCGTTTTTCTTCCCGAGGCGAGCCATGGACGGAGCGATCTGTCCGTGGCTGTTCGCCTTCTCGGGAACGTAAGGAGGCATCATGGTAGGGGATCTCAGGTGGCCCAGGGGCTTCACTGTCCGGCCGGCGACCCTCGCTGACATCCCGGCGGCCGTGGACCTATTCAACGCTTGCTCCCTGCTCCAGCTGGGCGTGAAGGAATGCGACGAGGACGGTCTGAGACTCGAGTGGGGGGTGCCCGGGTTCAACGCCGCGACCGACACTCGCCTCGTCTTCTCGAAGGACGGAACCCTCGTCGGCTACGGAGAGATGTGGAACACCGACGCACCGTACGTGCGTGCCTACACGTGGGGACGCGTTCATCCGGACTACACCGGCCGGGGGATTGGGACCGCTCTCTTGCGGTGGGAGGAGGAGCGCGCCCGGGAGACGATCGAGAAGGCGCCGCCCGAAGCGAAGGTGGTCCTGCTTCACTGGGCGTTGCACGGGGACGACGCGGCGCAGGACCTCCTCCACACGGACGGGTTCCGGCTCGTCCGCCACTTCTGGCGGATGCTGATCGAACTCGACCGGCCGATCCCAGAGCCGAGCTGGCCGGAGGGAATCCGCGTCCGGACGTTCGTCCCGAACGTGGAGGATCGGCCGCTCGTCGCTGCCATCCGCGACGCGTTCCGCGACCACTGGGGGTTCGTGGAGTCCGATTTCGAGGAGGACGTCACCCGCACGCGACACTGGTACGGAAACGACCCGCACTTCGACCCGTCCCTGTGGTTCCTTGCGGTCGAAGGAGAGGAGATCGTGGGTGTCGCCCTCTGCCGGAAGCACCAGGCCGAGGACCCGGACCTCGGCTGGGTGAACACGGTCGGCGTGCGCCGTCCCTGGAGAAAGAGGGGGGTTGCCCTGGCGCTCCTCCACCACGCCTTCCGCGAGCTCGGGAAGCGGGAGAAGAAGAGGGTCGGGCTGGGGGTCGACTCCTCGAGCCTCACGGGAGCGACGAGGCTGTACGAGCGCGCCGGGATGCGTGTCTCCCGCCAGCACGACTCCTTCGAGAAGGAGCTCCGACCCGGCATCGACCTCGCCACGCAGTCCGTGAAGTGAGGGAAACGGGCGGCCTCACGGAGGCCGCCCGCCTTCCTCTCCAGCCGCTACGTACGGCACCTCTACGGGAAGATCCCATGCCGGGTGTACACCTTCGCGAGGCGAGAGAGGGCGACGATGTACGCGGCCGTCCGCCCATCGGTCTTGCAGTCCCTCGCCGCGTCGCAGGCGTCGTCTAGATTCCAAGAGCGTCCAGGCTCTCCTCCACCTCGGACGCAAGGGAACCGACGGCAGGGCCAGTGAGCGAGACCTTCGTCCGCGGCGCGGCCTCCCGCGCGGCGGCCGCCTCTCGCGCGACCTCCTCGAAGTCGCCGTACGTCCAGTCCGCGCCAAGGGCCAGGGCCAGGGCGACGAGGATCTCCCAGTTCGCCTTCCCGACCGGCGAGGTCGCGGCCGGCACCCATTCCCGGACGCGGCCGTCGGTGTCCACGACGTGTCCTCGGGTCTCGATCGGGAGGGAGATCGGCAGGACGACGTGCGCCAGGGAGGTCGTCGCGTTCTCGGCCGAGGCCATCGCCACGACGAGCGCCATCCCCGCGATCTCCTTGGCTACGGCCGGGTCACGCCCCGGATCCGCTCCGATGGCGAGACAGGCTCGTGCCCCCTCGAAGGCCCCCCCGCCGCGCCCCCGGGCTCCCCCCTCGGGCTCGAGCCCGGCGTCGAGAAGGCCCTTCAGGTTGGAGAAGGCGCGCAGGAGCACGACGCGTCGGTTCGCGGCCTCCTGCGCCGCGGCGAAGGCCGCCCGCACGGTCGCCGCCGGAACGTGCCCTTCCTCGAGCACGAAGACCACGGCCCGTGCGGACGCTAGCCGCTCGCGGATGGCGCCAAGGTCGTCGTCCTGTGGGCGGCGGAGCGCTTCCAGGATCCCCGCCGCGGGGAGGTCCTCGATCGAGTGATCTGCCTCGGAGAGGTCGCCTTGGAGGCTCACGACCGTCGCTCCCTTCGACTTGGCGCGGCGGACCTTGAGGTCAAGCAGGAAACGCTCGTGGCGAGACCGCGGGCCCACGACGACCACGAGGTCCGCGTCGCTGATCGCGTCGCTCCGAGCCAGGCACGAGGCGAAGTCGCCACCAAGCTCCTCCCAACGCAGGCTCTCGATCCCGATGAGGCGGGCGCGAAGGGCATCCCGTGCGAGGCGGGCGACGAGGTGCCCCTCCTCGTTCGTCAGGTTCCCCCCCGCCACGACGGCGACATGACTTCTCTCCGCCGGGAGCTTCTCCCGGATCCGCGCGAGCGCCTCCTCCCACGAAGCCTCGACGAGCTGCTTCCCCGTGCGCACGAGAGGCGTGCGCAGCCGAGGGCGGGACGCCAAGGCCTGCCAGCCGTAGCGCCCCTTCGCACACAGGATCCCCTCCTCGCTGTCCGGGACCGTTCCCATGTAGCGGCCGTTCAGGGTCTCCACCCTGACGTCGCAGGCGAGGCTGCACAGAGGGCAGACACTCGCCGTCCCCTTCAGTCGGAGGGGAACCTGCTTTCTCAGGCTCCTGCGATCCGCGAGCGCGCCGGTCGGGCAAGCGTCGACGCACGCCCCGCACGAGACGCAGGTCGACTCCTGCCAGGGGCGATCGAACGGCGCTTGCACCTCGACAACGATCCCCCGGTGAGCGAAATCAATCGCGTAGATCCCACAGACCTCGCCGCAGACGCGCAGACACCGGCCGCAGGCGACGCACTTCCCCGGTTCACGCACGATGAACGGATGGCGCTCATCGGGCCGCTTCCGCAAGAGTTCCCCGGCGTAGGTCTCCTGGGTCGCCGCCGCGGCCGCGGACTGGTCGCGCAGGTCGCAGTCATCGACGCTCGCGCACCCACAACCCAAGCAGCGCTCCCCCTCGCGGCGGGCCTCCTCATCCGTGAAGTTGGTCGCGTACTCCTCGAAGGTCAGGACGCGCTCCGCCGGAGCGAGGACCCGAGTCGGGACGCGCCGAGCCTCCTTCACGTCTCCCAGGTCGGCGCGGGTCACATCCACCTTCTCGTGCGCGTAGGACCTCGGCGGGGCGATCGGCAGCCCTCGCAGGAAGAGGTCGATCGCCTCGGCCGCCCGGTGCCCGGCGCCGACCGCCTCGATCGCGATCTTGGGGCCGGTCACCGCGTCGCCTGCGGCGAAGACCTTCTCCCGGCTCGTGCGCCCCGTGAGGGCGTCGGCCCTGATCCTCCCGTCAGGCTCAACGTCCACGCCCGACCCGGCGACGCCGGAAGGGTCCACGACCTGTCCCACGGCAAGGATCGCGCTTTCAACCGGAATCACGAACTCCGAGCCCTTGATCGGGACGGGCCGCGCTCGGCCGCTTGCGTCCGGCTCACCCAACCGCATCTTCACACAGCGGATCCCGGAAAGCCGGCCCCCCTCGACCACGAATTCGAGCGGCTGCGTCAGGAAGCTCAGGTCGACCCCTTCCTCCTCCGCTTCCTTGACCTCGCGCGGATCGGCGGGCATCTCCTCGCGACCCCGACGGTAGATGAGCGTCACGGCCGCGCCGCGCCGCCGCGCCGACCGTGCGGCGTCGATCGCCGTGTTTCCGCCCCCGATCACCGCGACCTCTCTAGGCAGCTCGACCGCCTCCCCCAGGGCGAGCCGCCGGAGGAACTCGATCCCCTGCAGGACGGCCGGATGATCGCGATCGGGAATCGAGAGGTCGCCCGACCGCCACGCCCCCAGACCCAGGAAGACCGCGTCGTAGTCGCGCTCCAGCTCAGCGAGGGACAGGTCGACTCCTAGGCGAGCGCCATTCCGGAGCACGATCCCCATCGCCTCGAGCACGCGGAGCTCCCGGTCGAGGACGTCTTGTGGGAGGCGGAAGTCCGGGATCCCGTAACGAAGCATCCCGCCCATCTTGGGCATGGCATCGAAGACCGTCGCCGCGTGCCCCTTGCGACGCAGGAAGTAGGCACAGGAGAGGCCGGCCGGCCCGCCGCCGACGACGGCCACGCGCTTCCCCGTCCCGGGCTCGCACGGGGGGACATACCCTGCGTCCCGGTCCCCGAGGAAACGCTTCATGTGCCGGATCTGGACCGGCTCCTCCGCAATCTGGCGCCGGCAGGCCTCCTCGCACGGGGAGGGACAGATCCGGCCGAAGGTGGCGGGGAAGGGAAGCTTCTCATACAGGACTCGAAGCCCCTCCAAGAAGAGCCCGTTCGCCGCCAGGCTCACGTACCCCTGGCAGTCGGTGTGCGCCGGACAGGCGAGCTGACAGGGTCCGACGCAGTCCCCGAAGTGGTGGCTGAGAAGGAGCTCGAGCGCGGCCCTGCGGATCTCGCGCGCGAGCGCGGAGTCCGTCGACACCGTCATCCCATCCTTGGCCGGCGTGGAGCAGGCCTTCACGACCCCGAGCCCCTCCACCTCGACCGTGCAGATTCCACAAGCGTCGAACGGGTCAAGCCGGGGCTCCGCGCACAGGGTGGGAATCTCGATCCCGGAACGTCGCGCGAGCGCAAGGATCGTCTCGCCCGTCTCGCCCGCGACGTCCCTCCCGTCGATCTTCACAGCGATCATGCCCTACCCCTTCAGATGACGTCGATCGCGCGGAACGGACAGGCCTCGCGGCAGCGCCCGCACTTCACACAGAGCGCCTCATCGATCCGCTCGTAGGCTCCATCGCCCTGCCCGATCGCGTGCGTCGGGCACCTTCCGACGCAGAGCTTGCAGTCCTTGCAGCGTGCCTCGTCGATGCGGTAGTGGATGAGGGCCCGACAGACGTGCGCCGGACAGGTCTTCCCCTTCAGGTGAGCTTCGTACTCGTCCGGGAAGTAGCGAGCCGTCGTGAGGACCGGGTTGGGCGCCGTCTGCCCGAGCCCGCACAGGGACTGCCCTTTGACCTTCCGTCCCAGCTCAATCAGCCGCTCGAACTCCGCCTCCGCCGCCTGCCCGGAGCAGATCCGGGTCAGGCCTTCGAGCATCCGCTTCGTCCCGATCCGGCAGAACGTGCACTTCCCGCACGACTCCTTCTGGACGAAGTCCAGGAAGAAGCGGGCGACGTCGACCATGCACGTCTCCTCGTCGAGGACGATCAGACCTCCGGAGCCCATGATGGCCCCGGTCTGAGTCAGCGACTCGTAGTCCACCGGGACGTCCGCCAGAGAGGCCGGGATGCAGCCACCCGAGGGGCCGCCGATCTGGACCGCCTTGAACGCCTTCCCACCGCGCGGGCCTCCCCCAACGTCGAAGACGAGTTGGCGAATCGTCATCCCCATGGGGATCTCGACGAGGCCGCTGCGCTTCACCTTGCCGGCGAGGGCAAAGACCTTCGTCCCCTTGCTTCTGTCGACCCCATGACGCGCAAACGCCGCGGCCCCGTGCCGGAAGATCCACGGGACGTTCGCCAGGGTCTCCACGTTGTTGATGACGGTGGGCTTGCCCCACAGCCCGGCCGTGGTGGGGAAGGGCGGCCGGCGGCGAGGCATCCCGCGCCGTCCCTCGATCGAGGCGATGAGCGCGGTCTCCTCGCCGCACACGAACGCCCCGGCCCCGGCCTTGATCTGGACGTCAAAGGAGAAGCGGCTCCCCAGGATCTCCTCGCCGAGCAGCCCGGCCTCCCTCGCCGCGGTGATCGCCTTGCCCAGCCGGTCGATCGCCAGGGGGTACTCGGCTCGCACGTAGGCGTATCCGTGCGCGGCCCCGATGGCATAGGCGGCGATCGCCATCCCTTCCAAGACGCGATGCGGATCCCCCTCGAGAACGCTCCGGTCCATGAACGCGCCGGGGTCCCCTTCGTCGCCGTTGCAGACGACGAACTTCTCCCCGGGCGCCTCCGCAGCGGCGAAGCCCCACTTCGTGGCGGTGGGGAAGCCGGCCCCGCCGCGGCCTCGCAGCCCGGAGGCCTTCATCTCGTCGATCACCTCGCGAGGGGTCATCGAGAGGACTCTCTTCAGCGCCTCGTATCCGCCACGCTGCCGGTACTCCGCAAGAGACTCGGGGTCGATCAGGCCGCAGTTCTCAAGGACGATGCGCACCTGCCGATCGAAGAACCCGTCGTGGGGAGCGACGAGCTCGTCCACCGGGCGCCCGCCGACGACGTGGTCCTCGACGATCCGGGCCACGTCCTCCGGGCTCACGCGGGCGTACGTCGTCCGCTCGCCGTGGTCGGTGAGAACATCCACCAACGGCTCGTTGTAGCACATGCCGACGCAGCCGACCCTCTTGAGACGAACGGGCAGTCCGCGCGCCGCCAGGGACGAGGCGAGGGCCGAGTAGACCCCCTCTGCGCCGGCGGCGATCCCGCAGGTCGCAAGACCTACCGTGACCTCGGTCGGGCGGCTCACGCGGGTTTCCCCTCTCGCCAGGAGACGATCACGTCGTCGATCCGCTTTCGAGTCAGGCGGCCGTAGGTCCTCTGGTCGATCATCATCGCCGGCGCGAGGCTACAGCAGCCCAGGCAACGGACCGTCTCCAGCGTGAACTCTCCGTCGGCGGTCGTCCCGCCCTCGCCGACCTTGAGCCTCTCCTTCAGCTGGTCAAGGATCTCGGTCGCACCGAGGACGTGGCAGGCCGTCCCCTGGCAGACGCGGACGAGGTGCTTCCCGGGGCGGTCCAGGCGGAACTGCGAGTAGAACGTCGCGACGGCGTAGATGCGGCTCAGCGGTGTACGCGCGTGGCGCGCGACCTCAGCCAGGCTCTCTTGCGATAGGTAGCCCTCCCGATCCTGAACCGCTTGCAGCAGGGGAATAGCGGCCTCCGGACGGGCCGGAAACCGGTCGAGCAGGTCCTCTGGCAGGTGTCTCGCCTTCGTCGAGCTGGGAGGGGACTTGGGCATCACGTTCCTTCAGGGAGCGAGAGGCGTGACACAGAACGCCGCGAGGGATCCGGCGCAGACGGTGCGAGGTCCAATCTCCGGAATCGCAGGGGCGTCGGCCACAGTGGCCACCTCGAACCAGGCCAGCCGCCTTCTCTGGCCTTCTTGCCCGCCTGCCTGTTGCACGTCTGGAGTCTCCTTCCGCTGTTCCCACGGTTCGTCCCGAGGTCCGCGGATTATCCTTCCCCCGCCCCAAGGCTGCAAGGGGCGGGCACTCCCCTCGAACGCAGGAGGGGAGTCCTCCGGTTGGGTCCTCACCCCCGAGTCTGCTCCTCGTTTCGGCGCTGCCGAACCTCCCCCTCCGAGGAGCGGGCGAAGACACCCAGCGAACGGCGCACGCTCCTGTCAAGTGACACGCTCGCTGGACAGCGCGAGGCCTCCTGTCTCATCCTCTTGACAATCGCCCCCTCCCGACTACGCTTGACGACGACGATGTCGCAAGCCATTTCGGTGACCGACCTGCACGGGAACGTCGTCCTCTACGAGCTTCTGCTTCGCGTCGCCGATGCCTGGCGGATCGGGTCGATCTTCATCAGCGGGGACCTTGCCCCGAGCGCGTTCCAGGGGGGCGCCGAGAAGGACGACGCGGGCGTCGGTCTGCAGAGGGAGTTCTTCAGAGACCCCTTCATCCCGCTTCTGCGAAGCTACCTCCTCGCGCACCGCCACTCCGACATCTACGTCATCATGGGGAACGACGATCGGCGGGCGAACGAGCCCCTCCTCGCCGCGTTCGACGAGGAGATGCCGAACTTCCATTTGGTCAACGGCCGCGTGGTCGAGGTGCGGGACGCTCGACAGAAGCAGGCCTTCTTCCCTGGCGAGGTCCCGCTTCTTTTCGTCGCCGGGTACCCCTACGTCCCCCCCGGCGCAGGGCTCCTCATGGACTGGGTTAAGTACGAGAATCCCGTCAAGATGAGACCGGAGGGGATGGATCCCTCGACGGATATCTACGAGATGGGGATTACGACGGTTGAGGAGGGCCCGCGTTCGACGATCGCCGAGGATCTGAAGGACTTCCGACGCTACCTCTCACGGAACGGGCCGGACGGGGCGGCGGCGAGCTACGACCCGTCCCGCACGATCCACCTCTTCCACGCGCCCCCGCATAACACGGAGCTGGACTGGACCTCGCCGCGGGGGCGGTATGGGTTTCTCAAGGTCGCCGACCACGTGGGGAGCTTCGAGATCCGGAGGTTCATCGAGCGGGAACACCCCTACCTCGTGCTGTGCGGCCACTGTCACGAGTCCGTCGTCTTGGGGAGCTACAAGGCCGACGTGGGCGGGACGCGTTGCGTCAACGCCGGGAGCCAGACGCACATCGACGTCCTGAGCCTGGTCCAGTTCGACCTCTACCATCCGGAGGAGATGAAGCAGTTCTTCATCCACGCGCGGTGAGGCAGGAAGAGGTGATGTGGGGGCCCCTGGCCAAAGGGGCCCCCGAGACTCTAGGAGTGGAGCGCCACAGGCAGACCGGGCAGGTCCGAGTTGAAGAGAGGACCGCGCCGTAGCCGTGACGCCCTCTCTCCTCCTCAACGTCCACAAGGTGGGCGTCGAGGAGGGAGACCGGGGAGCGGGCGTCGCCGAGGAGCCTCCGGTACGACGTGGCCAGGGCGAGGTCCACTCGCCCCAGGAGAGAGCGCATCGGATCGATCTTCCGGCTGACGAGGACGATCAGGTCGATGTCCGACGCGCGGGTCGCCCCTCCCTCCATCGTGCTCCCGTAGACGTAGAGGGCGAGGATCCCCGAGCCAAGCCTCCCCAAGTACGCCCCAAGCCCCTTCGCGATGCCGTAGCGAAGCGTGCTGTGCGCCTCGGGATCGTTCGCCCGCAGTGCGTCCAACACCTGCGCCTCGCTTCGGCCGAGCCGCTGCGCCGAAGAGGCGAGGGCCTCCTCGAGGAGGCCCTGCGCCTTCATCTCAGGGGCAAGCAGCACGCTTGGCGTGTAGAGGAGCATCCCTTGCGCCCCCGTCCTAGGGGAAGATGCCCCGCAGCTCGATGGCACGTGCCACGCGCTCCACGGCATGGACGAACGCCGCCAAGCGCAGGGAGATCTTCCGCTCTTGGGAGAGCTGCCAGACCTCGTCGAAGGCCCGCTGCATGATCCTCCCCAAGCGCTGGTTCGTCTCCTGCTCCTCCCACGGGAAGCACTGGAAGTTCTGGACCCACTCGAAGTAGGAGCAGACGACCCCTCCCGCGTTGGCGAGGATGTCTGGAACGACGACGATGTCGCGATCGGCGAGGATCACGTCGGCCTCCGGTGTGGTTGGGCCGTTCGCCCCCTCCACGACCACCTTGGCCTGGATCCTCCCCGCGTTCTCGCTCGTGATCTGCGCCTCGAGCGCCGCGGGAATGAGCACGTCAACGTCTAGGGTCAGGAGCTCCTCGCTCTTGATCTCCTCGACCCCGGCGTCGCGGTAGCCCGCCAGAAGGTGTCCAGGGGAGGTCTCCACGTACTTCAGGACCTTCCCCATGTTGAACCCGTTCTTGCAGTGGTACGCCCCCGAAACGTCGGAGAGTCCGACGATCTTCGCCCCCTGCTCGGCGAGGAGGGCTGCAGCGATCGAGCCGACGTTCCCGAACCCCTGCACGGCGACCCTGGCGTTCACCATCTCCATCCCCAAACGCTGCAGGACGCCGAGGGTGATGGACATTACACCGCGCCCCGTCGCTTCCCTCCGGCCGAGGGCGCCGCCCAGCTCGATCGACTTCCCGGTGACGATCCCCGGTACCGGCTCGCCGTTCAAGAGACCCACGGTGTCAACGATCCAGTTCATGACGGCCGAGTTCGTGTTGACGTCCGGGGCGGGGATGTCCCGTCGCGGTCCGATGATGGGGTAGATCATCGCCGTGTAGCGCCTCGTCAGCCGCTCGAGCTCTTTCCCGGAGAGGCGAGTCGGGTCGCAGGTGATCCCGCCCTTCCCTCCCCCGTAGGGGATGTTCACCACCGCGCACTTCCAGGTCATCCAGCCCGCGAGGGCCTTGACCTCGTCCAGGGTGACGCCGGGGTGGTAGCGGATTCCGCCCTTGCACGGCCCGCGCGCGCTGCTGTACTGGACGCGGTACCCCGTGAACACCTCGACCTCGCCGTCGTCCCGCGTGATGGGGACGCTCACCTCGAGCGCCCGCTCCGGCTGCCGAAGGATGTTCCAGACTCCGCCGGGGATGTCCGCCTGCTCCCGCACCAGGTCCAACTGGTGGAGCATCATCTCGAAGGGATTGAGCTTCGTTTCCGTGGTCTCTTGCATGACCCGTGTCCTTGCCTGACCCGCCATGTTGTGGGTCACCTCCGAAGGGCACGGTAGCCGATCCGACCGATCTTGAGTAGGTTAGACGACAGGGACGAAGCCTGCTTCTTGCAGGCGCAGCCCTGTCAGCTTCCCAGAGCGGCCCTGCCGGCTGGCAGCACCAACTCGGCACGCCGGGAACGTTCCTAACCACCACTTGGCAGACACTCGCCTGTCAAATGACGGTTCTTCGCCCCTCCCCCCCGCAGACAAGTTGCTGCATTTCTACCCCTCCTCTCCCTGTCGTCCTCCATGGACACAGGGCCGCCGACCGGCTAGGTTAGGGCAAGATGAAAGCGACCGCGGTCTGGGGCGTTGACTGGAGCCGCCTCGTCTCGACGTACACCCCTCTCCACGTGCGCTACGCCGAGGGAGAGCTCGTGTACCAGGCCGGGAGCTACGCGGCCGGGACGTACCTGATCGCGGAGGGCCTGGTGAGCGACCGGGCTTCGGTCGGCGGCCGGGGCGGGGCGGTCGAGATCCTCGGACCGGGGGACCTCCTCGGCCTGGAGGGCTTCCTCGAGGGCTCGAGCGACCTTCACCAAACCTCCGCGCGGGCAATGACTGAGACCGACCTCTACTTCTTCGAGAGGGAGCGCTTTCTCCAGATACTCGACAAGGAGGAGGGGCTCCAGCGCTACGCCCTCCTCTCCCTCGGGCGCCGCCTCATCGCCGTCAAAGGGTGGAGTGCCTCGTGCACTCATGCCACGCTCGCAGCGCAGCTCGGCCGGTTGCTCCTGTCCTTCGCCGAGAAGGCCGGTGGCGCGGACGAGCGACCGGTCCTCCTCCCCGGAGGGATCTCGGCCAGGACCATCGCGGAACTCCTCCACTCTTCGAAGGGTCAGGTCCTTCGGGCCAGCGGGGTCTTGCCAGGGGTTGCCCTGAAGGAGGACCGGTTCGAGATCTCGCTCGAGGTGCTCCGCGTCTGGCTCGCCGAGTCGGCGACCGCGCCTGGCCGGGCGCGCTAGAGGGTCTCCTCGATGATCGAGAGGTAGAACGCCTCGGTTTGGGCCCGCTCCTCGAGGCTCTTCACGTCGATCAGGGTGATGCGCCCTTGGGAGGTGTTCACCAGCCCACGCTCTCGGAAGCGCTTCAGGGCCCGCATGAGGGTTTCGATCGAGATCCCCAGCATCTCGGCCATCGTCTGCCGGGGAATCGGCAGGTCGAGGACGACCGTGCCATTCTCCTTTGCCCCATACTTCTTGCCCAAGGCTATCAAGAGGAGCGCGAGGTTGCGGTCGATCGATTCGATCGCCTCCCGAGCGAGCTTGAACTCGAGCATGATCACCTCGCGGGACAGCCACCGGCACAGGTCCGCGAACAGGCGGGGGTGGGCCTTGCTGTAGGCGAGGATGCTTGACCGCTCAAAGAAGACGAGCGTGGACTCGAAGATCGCCTTGGCGAACTCCACGTTAATCGGCTCCCTCTCCAGGAAGACCGTCTCCCAGCCGTACATCTCCCCCACAGCCAGGAAGCGAAGGACACGGCGGTCCCAGCTTCGGCTGGCGTACTTCCCGATGGAGACGAGACCCGACCGGACGACGTACACCCCGGCGGAGTAGGACCCCTCCTGAGCAATCAGCTCCCCTTCATCGTAGTGGACCTCAAACGAGATCCCCGCCAGCTCCTCAACCTCGTCTAGAGCCAGGGAAGGGAAGACCCCCGCGAGGAACCTCTGGCGGTCGAGCTTCGTGACCTCGCCTCTGGAGAGGGGGCTCTGCTTCCCAGAAGAGCGGAGCTCCCCGCGGGACGTGCGAGCGGGCCCTCCCAGGATCAGGGAGGGCCCCTCCTTCGTCTTGCTGTGTGACCGTTCGGGACTCACGTCGTTCTAGACCCAACCTCGCAGCTGCATCGCCTCGGCGACCCGCTGCACGGCCACCATGTACGCCGCCGTCCGGTGGTCGACCTTGTGCTTCATGGCCATCTCGTGCACGTCGCGGAAGGCAGCGGTCATCGTCTGCTCCAAGCGCTGGTGCACCTCGCTGAGCGCCCAGTAGTATCCGCCGATGTTCTGCACCCACTCGAAGTACGAGACGGTGACCCCGCCCGCGTTGCACAGGAAGTCGGGGATGAGGAACTTCCCGTTCTTGTAGAGGATGTCGTCCGCCTCCGGCGTGGTCGGGCCATTCGCGGCCTCCGCGATGATCTTCGCCTTCACGGACGCGGCGTTCTTCTCGGTGATGACGTTCTCCAGGGCCGCCGGGATGAGAACATCGACCTCCAGCTCCAGGATGTCCTTGTTCGTGATCGCCTTGGCCCCCGTGAGGCCCGTGACCGACCCCGTCTTCTGCTTGTGAGCCTGAGCCACCTCGGCGTCGATCCCGGACGTTGCGTAGACCCCGCCCTGCGAGTCCGTGACCGCGATCACCTTGCTTCCCGCAATCTCCTGCATCAGCTTCGCCGCGAAGTACCCGGCGTTGCCGTACCCCTGGACAGCGACGGTCGCTCCTTTCAGATTCAACTTCAGGACCTTCGCTGCCTCCATGATCGTGTACATCGCCCCCCGTGCGGTGGCGTCGCCTCGACCGAGGGAACCTCCGAGCGGGATCGGCTTGCCCGTGATTACGCCGGGAACGTTGTACCCCACGATCTTGGAGTACTCGTCCATCATCCAGGCCATCACCTGCGGCGTTGTGTACACATCGGGAGCGGGGATGTCTCGCTCCGGTCCGATAAAGCGGCCGATCGCGCGGATGTAGTTGCGCGAGACCCTCTCGAGCTCACCGACCGAGAGTTCCTTCGGATTGCAGATGACCCCGCCCTTCCCTCCCCCATAGGGGATCCCGACCACGGCGCACTTCCAGGTCATCCAGGCCGCCAGGGCCTTCACCGTGTCGACCGTCTCCTCGGGGAAGAAGCGGAGCCCCCCCTTCGTCGGCCCGCGGGCGTCGTTGTACTGCACCCGGAAACCGGTGAAGACCCTCGTCGTCCCGTCGTCCATGCGAACGGGGAACCTCACCTCGAGCGTCCGCATCGGCTCCCGCAGGAGGGCGTGGACCTCAGGGGCAAGGTCAAGCTTCTTCGCCGCCCTGTCCAGCTGTTGTTGAGCGATCTCGAACGGGTTCGCCGTTTCCGACTTGGCCATGTGCTCGGACCTCCTAGAGTCTCATACGATTCGCCTTACGAAGAGCAGGACAGGCCTTTCGCCACATCCCCCTCGCGCGGCGGCGTCATTATACGGCCAAGTCTGCACCCCGCAAGCGTGCGAAGCGCATCCTGTCGCTAGGGAAGCCTCCGGATCACCCCGACGAGGAGGCGCCGAACGTCCTGTGCCCTCCGGCGAAGGGTGTCCAGGACGTCCTGGTGCGTCAGGGTCGCGGTGGGATCGACCCCCGCCGCGAGGTTCGTGGCGCAGGAGATGGCAAGGACCTCGATCCCTGCATGGCGGGCCACGATCACCTCGGGGACCGTCGACATCCCGACGACGTCGGCGCCCAGGGCGCGGAAGGCGCGGATCTCGGCTGGGGTCTCGAACGACGGGCCGAAGGTCGCAAGGTAGACCCCCTGCTCAAGGTCGATCCTCTCTTCCTTGGCCGCCTCCACGGCGATCGCCCGCAAGCGGGGCGAGTAGGCCTGCGACATGTCGGAGAAGCGCGGTCCCAGCCGGTCCAGGTTCGGGCCGCGCAACGGGTTCATCCCCAGGAGGTTGATGTGGTCCGTGAGGAGAACGAGGTCCCCGGCGTGGAGGCCGGCCCGGATGGCCCCGGAGGCGTTGGTCGCGATCAGGACCTTCACGCCGAGCAGGGCGAACAGGCGGGTCGAGAAGACCACCTCGTCCGGAGACCGGCCCTCGTAGGAGTGGACGCGCCCTCTCTGGATCAGGACAGGCTTCCCCTCGATCCGCCCTGCCAGGAAGTCCCCGGCATGCCCGGCGACCGTCGGCAGGGGAAACCCGGGAATCTCCCTCCACGGGATCTCCCTTCCGCCCGGAAGACCGCTGAACGCCTCGGAGAACCCCGAGCCCAAGACAACCGCCACGCGGGGAAGCTCGGGGACGAGACGCTTCAGGACCGCTGCCGCCGCTTCCAGTCTCTCCATCCGTTCGTCCGCCACGCGTACCTCCTCTAGCGCAGTCCCGAGGCCTCCATCGCCTCGCCGATCGTCCCGACCGGGACGACCTCGATCCCCGACTTCCTCCCTGCCGGTGCCGACTTCACCGGGACGATCGCCCGCGCGTAGCCAAGCTTCTCCGCCTCCTCGATCCGCTCCCGGACGCGCCTCACCGCCCGCACCTCACCGGAGAGACCCACTTCTCCCGCGAGGACCGTCCGCGCAAGGACGGGGCGGTTCTTGAGACTGGAGACGACGGCCGCGACCACGCCCAGGTCCACTGCCCGCTCGCGCGTCTCCAGGCCGCCGGCGATCGAGAGATAGACGTCCGCTCCGCCGGTGTGGGTCCCGAGCGTCCTCTCGATGACGGCCAAGAGGAGGAGGATGCGGTTGTAGTCGAGTCCAGTCGCCCGTCGCTGCGGGACGCCGTATCCCCCCGTGGGGGAGACGAGGGCCTGCACTTCGACCAGGATCGGTCGCGTCCCCTCCAGGATGGGGACGACAACCGTCCCGGGCCGAGGCGTGCCCTCACGATGCTCCTCGAGGAAAAAGCGCGAGGGGTCGGAGACCTCCTTCAGCCCGCCGGCGGCCATCTGGAAGACGGCGACCTCGTTCGTCGCCCCGAACCGGTTCTTCACCGAGCGGAGGATCCGCACGTCCTCCCCGCGGCTCCCCTCGAGGTACAGGGCGACGTCCACGAGGTGCTCGACTGTCTTCGGGCCGGCGAACGAGCCCTCCTTGGTGACGTGCCCGACGAGGAACGTCACCATCCGGCGGGCCTTGGTGAGGCGAGCGATCTCGGCACTCGCCTCGCGGAGCTGGCGGACGCTGCCTGCCTCCCCGGGGACGTTCGGCGAGACGGTCGTCTGGATCGAGTCCACGATCAGGGCGCAGGGAGCGACGCGCTCCACCGCCTCGCGAATTCGCGAGAGGGACTGCTCGGGGAGGACGTACAGCCGTTCGCTCGTGATCCCGAGGCGACTCGCGCGGAGCTTGATCTGGGGCGCGGACTCCTCCCCAGAGACGTAGAGGACGTTCCCAGACTGGGCCGCGAGGTGCTCTGCGACCTGGAGGAGGAGGGTCGACTTCCCGATCCCGGGCTCTCCCCCGAAGAGGACGACCCCTCCCGGGACGAGGCCACCACCGAGCAGGCGGTCCACCTCCGAGAGGCCCGTCGACAGGCGCTCGGTCTCCCCGAGGTCAATCTCGGTGATCGGGCGGAGGTCCTCCCCGATCCACGAACTCGAGGCCGGAGCCCCGCCGGACTCCTCCTCGCCCGCGACAAACGTCTCCCACTCCCCGCAGCCCGGGCAGCGGCCAAGCCACTTCAGCGACTGGTACCCGCACTCGCCGCACCGGAAGGGCACGTCAGGGCCCTTTGACGAACCGGATCTCCTCTCCGTCCGCCGTGGCCAGGACGACGGCCCCGCTCTTGAACGTCCCCTGAAGGATCAGCTCCGAGATCGGGTTCTCGATCAAGCGCTCGATCGTCCGCCGCATCGGGCGTGCCCCGTACTTGGGGTCGAACCCCTGAGTGATCAGGACCTCGCTCGCCGATTCGTCCAGGCGGAGCGTGATCGCGTGCTCCTCGACCAGGCGTTCCTTGAGTTCCCCGACCATCAACTCGGCGACCTCCTTCACCTGCTCACGGGTGAGCTGGTGAAAGACGATGAGATCGTCGAGCCGGTTCAGGAACTCCGGGCGGAAGACCTTCCGCACCTGGTCGATCACGCGGCCCTTCATCTCCTCGTACGACTCGTCGGAATCCCTGTCTTGGTCGGAGAAGCCGAGGGTCCCGCGATCGGTGATCATCTCGCTTCCGACGTTCGAGGTCATGATCAGGACGGCGTTTCGAAAGTCGACGCGCCGCCCCTGCGAGTCGGTCAGGATCCCGTCCTCCATCACCTGCAGGAGGATGTTGAACACGTCGCGGTGCGCCTTCTCGATCTCGTCGAACAGGATGACCGAGTACGGGCGGTGACGGACCTTCTCCGTCAGCTCTCCCGCCTCCTCGTAGCCGACGTACCCCGGCGGGGCGCCGGTCAGCCTCGAGACGGCGAAGCGCTCCATGTACTCAGACATGTCGACGCGGATGAGGGCCTCGGGATCCCCGAACAGGAACTGGGCGAGGGTCTTCGAGAGCTCGGTCTTTCCCACTCCGGTCGGCCCGAGGAACATAAACACCCCGACCGGGCGGCGCGGGTTCTTGACCCCGGCGTAGGCGCGGCGGATGGCGCGGGAGACGGCCCTCACCGCGTCGTCTTGGCCGATGAGACGCTCGTGGACCTTCTCTTCCATGCTGACCAGGCGCGCCGTCTCCTCCTCCTGCATGTGTCCGACGGGGATCCCCGTCCACATGGAGACCATCTGCGCCACGTCCTTCGCCGTCGCCTGGAGCTCCCCGGTGGGGTAGGAAGTGTTGCTCGTCTCCTCCACCTTCTTCGAGAGCTCCTCCTTCCGGTCCCGCAGGCGCGCGGCGGTCTCGTAGTCCTGTCCGGCGACCGCCTGGCTCTCCTCCTCGTCCAGTCGCTCCCTCTCTGTCATCATCTCCCGCACGTCGTCGGGAAGGCGCGCGCTCTGGAGCTTGATCCGAGCCGCGGTCTCGTCGATGAGATCGATCGCCTTGTCCGGGAGGAACTGGTCGGTGACGTAGCGATCGGAGAGGCGGGCCGCCTGGAACAGGGCGTCGTCCGTCACCTTGACCCCGTGGTGCCTCTCGTAGTGCGGTCGAAGCCCCTTCAGGATGCGGACGGTCTCCTCTACCGTCGGCTCCTCGATCAAGATCGTCTTGAACCGCCGCTTGAGGGCGGGGTCCTTCTCCACCGACTTGCGGTACTCGTCGAGGGTGGCCGTCCCGATGCACTGGATCGCGCCAGAGGCCAGAGGCGGCTTCAAGATCGACGAGGCGTCGATCGCCCCCTCCGCGCCGCCGGCTCCCACGACCGTTTGCAGCTCGTCGATGAACAGGATGACGTTCTCCGACTCGATGACCTGACTGATCAGGGTCTTCAGGCGCTGCTCGAACTCGCCGCGGTACTTTGTGCCGGCGACGATCGAGGCCATGTCGAGCTCGATGATCTCCTTGTTGCGGAGGAGCGAGGGGACGTCGCCGGCGGCGATCCTCTGCGCCAGCCCCTCCACGACCGCCGTCTTGCCGACGCCGGCCTCGCCGATCAGGGCGGGGTTGTTCTTCTTGCGCCGGGTGAGGGTCTGGATGACCCGCTCCATCTCCTCGTCCCGGCCGATCACCGGGTCGAGGCGCCCGGCCTCGGCCTCCTCGACGAGGTTCCGGCCGAACTCGGACACGTCGCCCTTGCGCGGCTGGCGCTGGGAGGAGCGAAGGGCCATCCCGACGCCGGCCGAGGGGAGGAAGTACGCCCGTGTCTTGGAGAGGTCAAGGCCGAGGTGGAGGAGCACCGCCGCTCCGGTCCCTTCCCCTTCGCGCAGCATCCCCATCAGGAGGTGCTCCGGCTTGATCGAGCTCTGGCCGGAGCGTCGAGCCTCCTCGAAGCTGATCTTCATGACACGCTTCAGACGGGGGGTCGGCTCAAGATCGTCCGCGGAGAGCTTCACCTCGCCGCGGCCCTTCTCCGTCTCAAGGACGGAGGAGACCTTGGCGTAGGTGACCCCGTGGGTGGTGAGGAAGCGGTAGACGTCGCTCCCCTTCGCCTTGAGGAAGGCGAGGAGGAGGTGCTCGGTCCCCACGTAGCTGTGCCGCCACTCCTCGGCCTCCTCCTGGGAGATGGCGATGATCTCCATGGACTCCCGAGAGAACCGGTCGTACATCGCCATCCCTCCCTTGGGAAGAGCTCTTCCAGGTTCAGATTATAGCCGCGTCCGGATCGGTCTCAATCGATCGTGGCCGTGGGTTGTATCGATTCATCACCACTTCGATCGACCCCTCCCGGTAAAGGTCGATCGCCTCCACGGCGTCTCGCAGCACCGGCACGAGGCGCAGCCACTCCTCCTCGGAGAAGCGGTCGAGGACGTAGTCCACCGCGTCGGCCCGTGGGGCATCCGGGCCGATGCCGATGCGGAGGCGCGGGATCTCTTCCGTCCCCAGGGCATCGAGGACGGAGCGCATCCCCTTGTGCGTTCCCGCGCCGCCGGCGGCGAGGACCCGCATCCGGCCAAGGGGGAGGTCCAGGTCATCGAAGACGACGAGAACGTCCCTCACGGAGAGGTCGAACCGCGAGAGGACGCCCTGCACCGCCCGCCCGCTGTCGTTCATGAAGGTCAGGGGCTTCACGAGAAGGAGGTCCCCGGTCCGGTAGACGAGCGCACGGTCGGCAATCGTCCCCTTCGCCCGAAGGCGATGGACGTTCCGGTAGAGGTCGACGACCTGGAAGCCAACGTTGTGGCGGGTGAGACCGTACTCCAGTCCCGGGTTGCCCAGCCCGAAGACGCCCTTCACTACGCCTCTTCGGTCCCCTCTCCCGCCTCCTCGGCAGGCGCGCCTTCCTCGGCGCCCTCCGCCTCCTCGGCAGCGACGGCCGTCTCCTCGACGCCGCGCGGCGCAAGGACGTGGACGATCGTCCGCTCCGCCGGGATGAGCGCGGTGACGCCTCCCAGATCGAGGTCGCGCAGCTGGAGCCCCTGACCGATCTCCAAGCTGGAGACGTCCAGGGTGAGCAGGTTCGGGATCTCCTCCGCAAGGCCTTGGACCGGGATCGTGGTCAGAAGGACGTCCAAGACGCCGCCGGACTTCACGCCCGGGGCCTGTCCCACGAGCTTGATCGGGATGGAGAGCTTGACCGGCCGGTCGGCGCCGGGGTGGTAGAAGTCCACGTGCGTCGGCTCGTCGGTGACCGAGTCGTACTGGACGGCCTTGATGAAGACGTCGAGCTTCTTCGCCCTGCCGTTCCCGATCGAAAGGTCGATCCGCGAGCTGCGCGTGATCTGGGAGAAGAGCGCCTTGAGCTCCTTGCGGTCGATCTGGATCGCTACGCTCTCGATCGTCGGACCGTAGACGACCGCCGGGACGAACCCCTCGCGGCGCAGCGCGTTCGCCTTGCTCGCCGATCGCTTCATCGCTTTCAGTGTCGACATGTCATCTCCTGACGCTAGTAGAGCGGGAAGAGGTGGCTCACGGACTTGTTCTCGAAGATGCGCCGGATCGTCTTCGCCAGGTCCTCTCCCACAGAGATGTAGTGGACCTTTTCGCTCTTCTTGGCCTCGTCATGGCAGATGGTATTGGTGACGACGACCCTTTTCAAGGGCGAGGCCTCGATCGTCTCGATCGCCTTCCCGGAGAAGACGCCGTGCGTACAGAACGCTTGGACCTCCGCCGCGCCGTTGTCCAGGAGGACCTCCGCCGCCCGGACGAGCGTCCCCCCGGAGGAGACGATGTCGTCGACGATGATCGCGCGCTTCCCGCGCACCTCCCCAATGACGTTGATCACGTCGACGCTCCCGCAATCGGCCGAACGCCGCTTCTCGAGGACCACGAGCGGGAGGTCGAGGTTCTCCCCGAGCATTCGCGCGCGGACCGTCGCCCCGACGTCCGGCGCCGCGATCACCGCGTCGTGGATGTCGATCCTCTGGTCACGGACATAGCGGGCGAAGATCGGGTCGGCGCGGAGGTTGTCCACCGGGATGTTGAAGAACCCCTGGATCTGCCCGACGTGGAGGTCGACGGTGAGGACGCGGTCCGCTCCGGCGGTCTCGATCAGGTTGGCGACGAGGCGCGCGGAGATGGGAACGCGCCCCATGTTCTTCCGATCCTGCCGGGCGTAGCCGTAGTACGGGATGACCGCGATCACTTTCCTCGCAGAGGCCCGGCGCAGGGCGTCGATGATGATCAGAAGCTCGATCAGGTGGTCGTTCACCGGGGGGCAGGTCGGCTCGATGACAAACACGTCGGCCCCGCGGACGGTCTCCTGGATCTGGACCCGCACCTCGCCGTCGCTGAAACGGTCGACCGCGGTGTCGCACAGGTCGATCCCGAGCGCGTACGAGATCTCTCGCGCGAGCGTCTGGTTGGCGCTCCCGGCGATGAGCGTCAGCTCTCTCCCGATCATGCGCTTCGCTCCTTTCCCCGTTCCTTGACCACCTGCCGCGCCCGCCCCAGGGCGAGGGTCCCTGGGGGGACGTCCTCCGTGATCGTCGAGCCGGCACCGACGACCGCGTCCTCCCCGATCGTCACGGGGGCGACGAGCGAGGCGTTGCTCCCGATGAAGGCGCGGTCCCCGATCACCGTCTTGTGCTTCCTCTTCCCGTCGTAGTTGCAGGTGATCGTCCCCGCGCCGACGTTCGCCCCCTCGCCCACCTCGGCGTCGCCGAGGTAGGTGAGGTGACCGGCCTTCGCCCCGCGCTTGACGCGCGACGCTTTGACCTCGACGAAGTTCCCGACTCTCGCCTCGGGCCCCACGTCGGCCTTCGGCCGGAGGTGAGCGTACGGGCCAATCGACGACCCGGAGCGGACGCGCGCCCCCTCGAGGACCGAGTAGCGGATCGTGACGCCGTCCTCGACGGCCGATGCCTCCACCCAGGCGTCCGGACCGATCGAGCACCCCTCCCCGATCGCGGTCCCGGCGAGGAGGTGCGTCCCCGGGAGAAGGACCGTGTCGCGGCCGACGGAGGCCCCTGCATCGACGTACGTCCGCTCTGGGTCGAGGATCGTCACCCCTTCCGCCATGAGGTCCTCCGCCCTCCGGCGGTAGAAGAGCCGGCTAGCGCGGGCAAGGTCGCCGCGAGAGTTCACTCCCATGACGAGGCCCGGGTCGCCGACAGGGAGGGCGGCGACCGGCCGGCCCGCCTCCACGTACCGCGCGACGAGGTCGGGGAGGTAGTACTCGCGCTGTGCGTTCCCGGCGCCGATCCCGGCCAGGGCGTCCCAGAGGAACGGGGTGTTCTCGATCGCGTAGATCCCGGAGTTCGCCTCGCGGATCTCGAGCTCCTCCGCCGTCGCGTCGCGCGCCTCCACGATCCGGACCGGATGTCCCTCCTGGTCGCGGACGAGGCGGCCGTAGGAACCGGCCCCGTCGAGGACCATCGAGAGCACCGTGAGGTAGGCCTTCTTCTCCCGGTGCGCGGAGAGGACGGAGGAGAGAACCTCCGTGGTGACGAGCGGAAGATCACCCGGAACGACCAGCAGCGTCTTCCCTTCTGCTCTTCCCCGTGCCTGCAGGAGGGCGTGCCCGGTACCGAGCGGCTCCCCTTGATCGACGAAGACCACGCTCTCCCCGTCGAGCGCAGCGCGGACGGTGTCCGCCTGGTCTGAGACGACGACAAGGACCTCGTCCGGAGAGAGAGCAGACGCCGCAGTGAGGACGTGGCGGAGGATCGAGCGCCCGCCGACCTCGTGGAGAACCTTCGCCCGCTTCGACTTCATGCGGGTTCCCCGTCCTGCGGCCAGGATGATCGCCGATACGTCGCGCCCCATGGAGCACCCAAAAGAATGATACGGGACGGACGCCAAGCGGAGCAACCGGAAGCCGGTTGAAGGAAGTCCGCACCCGTCCTATACTCCGCTCATCTTCCCCCAAGGAGGCGGGTGATGGCGACGCGGGTCTTCTCTGGAATCCAACCGACCGGCACGATGCACATTGGGAACTACTTCGGGGCGATCCGGAACTGGATCGCGCTGCAGGACGAGTGCCCGTCCGTCTACTGCATCGTCGACTACCACGCCCTCACCGGGGAGGTCGAGCCGAAGACCCTCGCCGCGGCGTCGCGGTCGATGGCGATGGACGTCCTCGCCTGTGGCGTCGATCCGGAGCGCTCGATCCTCTTTGTCCAGTCGGACGTCCCGGAGCACACCGAGCTTTCGTGGATCTTCGGCTGCGTCACCTCCTACGGAGACCTCTCCCGGATGACCCAGTTCAAGGAGAAGTCCGAGCACCGGGAGTTCGTCCCGGTCGGCTTGTTCACCTACCCCGTCCTCCAGGCCGCGGACATCCTCCTCTACCACGCCGACGGGGTCCCGGTGGGGGAGGACCAGGTCCAGCACGTCGAGCTCTGCCGGAGGATCGCGCGGCGGTTCAACGCCCGCTTCGGCGACTACTTCCCCGAGCCCGAGCCCCTCGTCCTGGAGAAGGGCGCGCGAATCATGTCGCTCGCCGACCCGACGCAGAAGATGAGCAAGAGCGCCGGAGAGGCACACTACGTCGGCGTGTTCGAGCCCGAGGCCTCGATCCGGAAGAAGGTCCGCTCCGCCGTGACCGACGTCGGCCTCACGTCCGGAACGGAGATGTCCCCGGGCGTCGCGAACCTGTTCGACCTCCTCGAGATCGCGGCCTCGCCCGGCCTCGTCGCCGAGCTACGCTCGGAGTTCAGGGCCGGGAAGCTCATGTACTCCCGACTGAAAGACGCGGCGTTCGAAAGCCTGATGACCGTCCTCCGGCCGATCCACCAGCGCCGAGCTGAGATCGCCGATTCCGGAAGGATAGACGGCCTCCTCGCGGACGGGGCCGAGCGGGCGCGGGCGATCGCCCGAAAGACGATCGCCGAGGTCCGCGAGCGCGTCGGGATCGGCTAGCGGACCCCGCCGCCAGAGAAGCGCGGGACGAGGTCCCTCCAGATCGTGCGCAGTTCCAGCCGCGAGAGGGCCCGTCCACTCTCCCAGCTTGGGTCGACAAGGCCCTTCTCGCCAGGGACGGCGAACGGTTGGAGGAACCACCTCTTGGCACCGGCGAGAAGCCCGGCGATCGCCCTCAGATCCTCGACCCGCAGGCCGGGGGCGACGGTCGTCCGGAACTCGTAGTCCGGCGCCTTCTCACGGACGAGCGCGATCGACCGCCGGATGGCCCCAAGGTCCGCCTCGACGCCGGCAAGCTCGGGGTAGCGCTCGAACGGGGCCTTCACGTCCAGCGCCACGTAGTCGACGAGCTCGCGCTCGAGGAGATCTTCAGAAACCTCAGGACGGGCGCCGTTCGTGTCGAGCTTCACGAGGAGCCCGAGCCGCTTCACCTCGGTGAGAAGACTCGCAAGGTCCTCTTGGATCGTCGGCTCGCCCCCGGTAACGACGAGCCCATCCAGGAAGCCCCGCCGCTCGGCGAGGAAGGCGAGGACGGCGTCCCGTTCGAGGAGTGTAAGGTCGCGGACCCGCTCGGGAAGGACGAGCTCCGGGTTGTGGCAGAACGGGCAGCGGAAGTTGCACCCTGCCGTGAACAGGACCGCCGCCACCCGTCCTGGGTAGTCGATCAGGCTCGTCTCTAGGAGGTGGGCGATCCTCAACCCCGCACCTCCGCTTCCCAACTACGCGTGCGCCACCGGCTCGAGGTGGTAGAGCTTCCGATCGGCAAACTCCGCCTTCTTCCCGTCGTTCCACTGCTCGACCGGCCGCAGGTACCCGACGATGCGTGAGTAGACCTCGGCCGGGGACCCGCACGTCGGGCAGGTCTTCTCCTCGCCGGCGACGTATCCGTGCGAGGGGCAGACAGAGAAGGTCGGCGTGAGCGTGTAGTACGGGAGCCGGAAGGTCTCGGCGATCTTCCGCACCAGGCGCTTCGCCGCCTCGGGGTTCGGCTCCCGTTCGCCTAGGAAGGCGTGGAAGACGGTCCCGCCGGTGTAGCGCGTCTGGAGCGGGTCCTGCATCCGCAGGGCGGAGAAGAGATCCTCGGTGTGCCCGACGGGGAGGTGGGTCGAGTTCGTGTAGTACGGGGTCTTCCCGCCGTAGCGCTCGAGGTTCCAGACGCGGAGGTCGGGGTAGCGTTCGACGTCCTTCTTCGCCAGGCGGTAGCTCGCCCCCTCGGCCGGGGTCGCCTCGAGATTGAAGATCTCCCCGGTCTCCTCCTGGAACGCGGACAGCCGGTCGCGCATGAAGTCGAGGGTCTTGAGGGCGAACGCCTGCCCCTCGGGCTCGGCGATCGACGTCCCGAAGAGGTTCAGGAGCGCCTCATTCATCCCGATCAGGCCGATCGTGGAGAAGTGGTTCCGCCAGTATCCGCCCTTCGCCGCCTTCACCGCCTCGAGGTAGAAGTGGGAGTACGGGTAGAGCCCTCTCTCCGTGAGGGATTCCAGGGTCTTCCGCTTGATGATGAGCGAGTCCTTGGCGAGGGCCATCAGGTTCCCCAGACGGTCGAAGAAGTCGCCCTCTCCCTTCGCCAGGTACCCCAGGCGCGGCAGGTTGATCGTCACGACCCCGACGGAGCCGGTGAGGGGGTTCGCCCCGAACAGGCCGCCCCCGCGCTTGCGCAGCTCGCGGGTGTCGATCCGGAGGCGGCAGCACATGCTGCGCGCATCCTCCGGCCGCATGTCACTCCCGATGAAGTTCGAGAAGTACGGGATCCCGTACTTGGCGGTCATCGCCCAGATCGGCTCGAGGGTCTCGTTCTCCCAGTCGAAGTCCTCGGTGATGTTGTACGTCGGGATGGGGAAGGTGAAGGGCCTCTCGTGCATGTCCCCGGCAATCATCACCTCGGCGAAAGCACGGTTGAAGAGGTCCATCTCCCGCTGGTAGTCGCCGTAGGCCGCCTTTGCCGGAAGCCCCCCGACGATCGCCGGGTCGTCTCGCAGGTAGCGAGGGACGCGCAGGTCGAGGGTCACGTTCGTGAACGGCGTCTGGAACCCGACGCGCGTCGGAACGTTGATGTTGTACACGAACTCCTGCAGGTGCTGCTTCACCTCCTCGTAGGAGAGGAGGTCGGCGCGGATGAACGGGGCGAGGTAGGTGTCGAGGTTGGAGAACGCCTGAGCCCCGGCCGACTCCCCCTGCAAGGTGTACATGAAGTTCACCACCTGGAGGAGGGCAACTCGGAAGTGCTTTGCCGGCCGGGCCTCGATCTTCCCGCGCACCCCGCGGAAGCCGCGCAGGAGGAGGTCCTTCAGGTCCCAGCCAACGCAGTAGGCGCCCAGGGTCCCCAGGTCGTGCAGGTGGAAGTCCCCTCGCTCGTGCGCCCCGCGGATCTCCTCGGGGTAGATCTTGTTCAGCCAGTAGCGGGAGATGACCCTATCCGTGATGTGCGTGTTCAGGCCCTGGAGGGAGAAGGTCATGTTCGAGTTCTCGCGCACCCGCCAGTCGCGGTCGTTCAGGTAGTCCTCGACGAGCGGGATCTCGGTCAGGAGGCCGCGCATCTCGCGCAGGTCGGCGTGCTGCTTGCGGTAGAGGATGTACGCCTTGGCCGTCCGGGTGTACCCGGCCTGCATCAAGACGTCTTCGACGAGGTCCTGAGTCTCCTCGACCGTGGGCAGCTCACCGACGAACCGCTGGTCGAGGAGCGTCACCACCTGCTCGGAGAGCCGCTTCGCGGCGACCTCGTCTGGCTCCCCCACGGCGCGCATCGCCTTCCAGATCGCGGTCGTGATCTTGGTCTCGTCGAACAGCACCACCCGTCCGTCACGTTTGACGATCCTCTGCATGCGGATTCCCCCCCTCGCGATGACAGGTACGTAGAAAACCGCGGCGAGCATAGTCCTGGAAGATCGGGGCGGTCAACCCCCCCACCTGTCGAACGCCAACGCCGGGAGTGCTGGAGAGAAGCGCCGTTGGACTCTCACGCCCCGCGGGAAGGTGACAAAGGTTACACTCGGCCGGACGGCTCGAGACACGGCCCGGCGCGGGAAAGGCCCCGAAGAAGCCCCGCTCCGAACTTGATCCGGCGACGCCCATTCGCTACCATCCCCGACATCTGGAGACGAGGAACCTGGTTTCCGAAGAGGTGGTTACGATTCCTAACATTCGTTCTGCAAAGAAGCGCTTGCGCCAGAGCCTGAAGCACCACGCGCAGAATCGGGGCCGAAAGGCCGTCCTGCGCCGGGCCGTCAAGGAGATCCGCACGCGCCTGACCGCGGGCGAGAAGAGCGAGGCGAAGGCCCTCCTCCCAGACCTCGCCAAGGCCGCGGACAAGGCGGCCCAGCGCCACGTGATCCACAAGAACCGAGCTGCGCGCATCAAGTCCCGCTGGATGAAGAAGGTCGCGTCGGTGTAGGAGAGGAGGCCCCGCTCATGCGGCAGTTCGATTTCCTCGGCAAGGCCAAGTACTTCGTCCCCATCTCACTGGTCGCCGTCCTCACGAGCATCGTCCTGATGATCCCGCAGGTGCGTGGACTGACGCCGGGCCTGGACTTCACCGGTGGGACGGAATTCACCGTCAAGTTCACTCAGCCGGTGGAGACGTCCGCCGTGAGGAACGCCCTGAGCACGATCCGTGTCGCGGGAGCGGACCTCTCCAAGAGCCAGATCCAGGACCTGCCTGGGCGGAACACCAAGGTCATCACGACCCAGCTCGACGTCGAGGCCGATCAGGCCGCGGTCGACAAGATCGAACAGACGCTCAAGGCGCAGTTCCCGGTGGGGGAGAAGGGAGTCAGCCGACGCTCCTTGGGACAACAGGTGAGCCGGGAGATCGTCCAGAAGGCCTGGCAGGCGATCCTCCTCGCCATCATCGTCGTCCTCATCTACATGGCGTGGCGTTTCCGCCTCCGCTACGCGGTGGGGGCGGTGGCGGCCGTCGTGCATGACGTCACGATCGCCCTGGGACTCTTCGCCCTCCTGCGAATCGAGATCGATCTCACCACGATCGCCGCCCTGTTGACTGTCCTTGGGTACTCGCTCAACGACACGATCGTCATCTTCGACCGCGTGCGCGAGAACGTCGGCCTGGATCGCAAGGCCACGATGCACGATCTGATCAACCGCAGCATCAACCAGTCCCTCTCCCGGACGCTGACCACGGCGACAGCGGCTGCCCTGCCTCTCCTCGTCCTCCTCATCCTGGGCGGACCGGTCCTGCGTGGGTTCTCGGTCGCACTCCTGGTTGGCGTCACCGTCGGAACCTACTCCACCTTCTACGTGGCGAACCCGATCCTCTACTGGTGGTCGCTTAAGGCTGGGCAGGCAAAGAAGACGAGATGAAGTCCCTCCTCCGCGAGGGACGCGAGTGGGAGGTCGTCCCTCTTTCGGACGGGCCCCTCGTTCAGGAGATCGAGTCCGCCCTCGGCTGCTCTCCTGCCTTCGCTCAGGTCCTCGCCCGCCGCGGCGGCCGCGAGTGGCCGCGCCTAATCGACCCTGGGGTGGATCGCTTCCACTCCCCGTTCCTCCTCTCTGGGATGGACGACGGGGTCCAGCGCCTCCTCCACGCTGTGGAGCGCGGAGAGCGCGTCTTCCTCCACGGAGACTTTGACGTGGACGGCCTCTCCGGCGCGGCGGTCCTCTACCTCGGCCTCACCCCTCTCTTCACGAAGGGGACGATCAAGGTCGACGTCGGCGACCGCGCCCGCGGGCACGGACTCTCCCGCGAGTTCGTGACGCGGGCGATCGAGGAAGGGTTCTCCCTCGTCGTCACGGCTGACTGCGGGGTCTCCAACCTGGAGGAGGTCGCTCTCCTTCGTGAGGCAGGGATCGACACCCTCCTCACCGACCACCACGTCCCGCCGCCGGATCTCCCGGCGGCGATCGCGGTGATTGACCCCATGCAACCTGGGGAGACCTACCCCAACCCGTACCTCTCCGGGGTCGGGGTCGCCTACAAGCTCATCTGCGGCCTGTACGAGCGCCTCCGCCGCCCCCTCCCGCACGCCCTCCTCGACCTCGTCGCCCTGGGGACGGTCGCCGACCTCGTCCCCCTCGCGGATGCGGGGGAGGTCGAGAACCGGGCGATGGTGCGCGAGGCGTTCTCCCTCATCGCCCGCGGGGAGGGGTCCTCCCTCGGCCTGCGCGTTCTCCTCCAGAAGCTGCACCTGAACGAGAAGCGCCTGACGGCGTCGGACATCGGCTTCTACATCGCCCCCAAGCTGAACGCCGCCAACCGGACCGGGGACCCGAAGGTCGCCTTCCTCCTCCTGACGACCGGGCTGCCGGAGAGAGCGGAGTACCTGACCGAGGTCCTCCTCGACTACAACCGCGACCGAGAGGTCGCCCAGGATGACCTGATCGCCCAAGCCGAGGAGCGGATGGCCGATGAGGGGGCCGACCCCCGACGGGACGGGATCGTCATCCTCTCCGGCAAGTACTGGAACGAGGGGATCCTTGGGCTCGCCGCCTCGCACCTCGCCGAGCGGTATCACGTCCCGGCCGTAATCATCTCCGAAGGCGACCGGACGAGCCGCGCCTCGTGCCGGAGCGTGGGGGGGTTCGACATGGCCGCCTGTCTGGAGGCGCACGCCCCCCTCCTCCTCCAGTACGGGGGCCATCGGATGGCGGCCGGCTTCTCCGTCGCGAACGACCTTCTCCCCGAGCTGCGCGTCCGCCTCCTCGCCTACGTTCGGGAGCGCTCCTGCACCAGAGCCGCGGCGGTGGCGACGATCGACGCGCGCGTCGCACCGGACGAGGTCAACCTCCGCTTCTACACGAACATCTGCTCGCTGGCTCCCTACGGGCCAGGGAACCCGGCCCCGCGCTTCCTCCTTCCCGACTGCGCCTTCGCTGGCCTCTCCTTGGTGGGAGGGCGCCGCCAGCATCTCCGAGGGAAGGTCGTCCAGAACGGGACGGCTCTCCCGTTCATCGCCTTCCGCATGGGAGGGCACATCGCCGTCTTCGAGGAGGCGCGAGGGGCGTCCCTCGTCTTCCGCGCCGGGTTCGACGACTGGCAGGGAACGGTCCAGCTCGAGGTCGTGGACCTCGTCGCGGGCTAGCCTTCGTCCGGAAGACGCCCGACGGCGAGGACGCCGGCGGCCACCCGCGCGGCAAGGACCTCTGCCATGAACCGCGGGATGGAAAGGGCTTCCTTGATCCGGCGGGGCTCGCGCAGGAGGCGGAACAGCCACTCGAGGCCTAGGCACCGCCAGAGACGGGGAGCGCGCGGAAGGTCGCCGGCGAGGACGTCGAGCGTCCCGCCGACACCGATCATGACCGGGATCCCGAGGCGGCCACGGTTCCGCTCCATCCACGCCTCCTGACGCGGGACGCCCATCCCGACCAGGAGGACGTCCGGACGCGCCCGGTGGACCTCTTCGAGCGGCCCGTCCCCGTCGAAGTAGCCGGAGTGGGTCCAGATGACCTTCAGGCCAGGGTGCCTCGCGGTAAGCCTCTGCGCGGCCCGACGTGCCACCCCGTCCTTCCCCCCGAGGAGACCGACCCGCCATCCCTCTTCCGCGGCGCGCGCGACGAGGGCCGAGGCGAGATCGACCCCGGTCACCCTCTCCGGGACCGGGGTCCGAAGGAGGCGCGACGCCCAGACAACGCCGACCCCGTCCGCGACCACGAGGCTCGCTCGCCGGTACGCCTCGGCGAGGGAGGGGTGAGCGCGGCTCCTGAGGACCGAGGGGCTGTTGGGCGTCACGATGACGTGGCCGCCGCTTGCCTCAGCCACCATCCCCTCCACGCGCCGCAGGGCCTCCGCGTGGGTGACCGCGTCGAACGGGACCCCGAACAGGACGAAGCGACCGTCCGTCCGCACCCCGCCTCCCCTTCGGATCCAGAGAAGGGCCCGCGCCCGAACGAGGTGCAAGAGGAGGACGAGGGGGATGGCCCCGGCCGCGAAGAGGGCCCTCCCTCCCGAGTGACGCGCCACGAGGGCGGCTCCCAGGGCGAGGCCGGTCGAAAGAAGGAGAAGAAGGACGGAGACGCTTCCCGGGGTGTGCCCGCGCGCGGCGAGAAAGCGCGGGAGGGACCGGGACCTCTCTCCGACCCACCCCTGAGCGACGAGGGCCTGGACGGTCGTGAGGAGGGGGAGGCTCGTCAGGACGAGGGGCGCGAGGAGAGCAAGAGAGAGCGGCCCCTTCGCCGCCCCGCGGATCGCCGACAGGGCAAGGGCGAACGCGAGAGCACGGTGGAAGGAAGGGACCGGCGCCCCCCGCCAGAGGACGATCGCCTCCGCCGCCACTCCACCGAGGAGAAGGAACGGCAGGAGGAGCGCGGCGGGTCTCGCCCCCTGGGGAAAGAGAGCCGCGAAGAGGAGAGCGTTTCCGACCAGGACGAGGTCGATCAGGAACTGCGGACCGGGGCGGGGGACGACTCGCCGGAGGCCCTCCCGTGCGCGCAGGACGAGGAGGACGAAGACGACGCTAAGTGGAACGGAGAGCGTTCGCAGGGCAACGTACCCGCCGGCGGGATCCGTGAGAACGTCGATCCGGAAGCCGCAGGCGACGGCAAGGAGGGCCGCCGCAGCCTCCTGGACGAAGGGGAGGGCCCGCCCCCGGCCAGGGTCAAGGGAGAGGACGAGGAGGGACGCCGTGACCCCAGCCCACTCCGCTCGCGACCCGGCGGCAAGGAGCAGAGCGACGGGGAGGAGGAAGAGGCGCGCCCACCTCCCCCACAGGAGGCCGATGGCCCCGCCGGCGGCCGACGCGAGGAACGCGGAGAGCATAGCCCTTCGATCCTAGCGTCCCTGTCTGCGCCGAACGAGACCCCTGTCCGGGAGCCTCCCGCTTCCCGTCCCCGTGCTCGGGGACAGGGGTCACTTTCCGACGCAAAACCGGGAGAAGACCTCGCGCAGAACCTCCTCCCCTGCGTCGATGCCGGTGAGCCCCCCTGCCGCGGCCAGGGCCAAGCGGAGTTCCTCGACGACGACGTCCGGAGAGAGAGCGGCGGAGAGGGCGCTTGCGGCTCGAGAGAGCGCGTCCCGGACGCGGCGGAGGAGGTCGCGCTCCCAGGCGTCCAGGAGGAGCGCCGTCCCTTCCTGGGGAACCCCTCCCCCACGGGCGAGGCGCAGGATCGCCTCGCCCAGCCGTTCCATCCCCTCGCCGGTCAGCGCCGAGACCTCGACCACGGCCCGGAACCCGGCCGAGTCGATCGGATCGAGTCGCCGAGGAAGGTCGGCCTTGGAAAGGACGAGGACGGCCGGCCTCCCCCAGTCCGCCGCGAGCAGCGGCACGTCCTCGCTGGTGAGAGCGGCACTCCGATCGAGGACGAGGAGGAGAAGGTCGGCCCTCTCGATCGCCCTCTCCGCCCGCCTCACCCCCTCGGCCTCGACCGGGTCCCCCGTCTCGCGCAGCCCAGCGGTATCGATCAGGTGGACCGGGACACCCCGAACCGATGCCTCGGCCTCGACCGTGTCTCGCGTCGTCCCCGGCGTCGGGGCGACGATCGCCCGGTCCTCGGCGAGGAGCGCGTTCAGGAGGGTCGACTTCCCCACGTTCGTTCGGCCGACGATGACGACGACAAGCCCGTCACGGACGATCCGCCCCTCCTCGGCCCGGGCAAGGAGGCGGTCGGCCTGGGAGAGCAGCCCCTCAAGGGCGGGGAGGACCTCCGCCGGCTCAGCGTCCGCATCCGGGAAGTCAATCGCCACTTCGAGGTGCGCGAGAGCCTCCCGAATCCCGTGACAGAGGGCCTCCACCTCGCGCGTGAACCGTCCGCCGAGCCGGTCGACGGCCGCCTCGAGGCCAAGCCTCGTCCGAGCCCGCACGACATCGAGGACACTCGAAGCCTGGTCAAGGGAGAGTCGGCCAGAGAGGAACGCCCGCTCGGTGAACTCCCCCCGTTCGGCGAGGCGGGCCCCGCCGGCGAGGACGAGGTCGAGGACGCTCCGCAGGGCGACGATCCCCCCGTGGCCGTCGATCTCCACGACGTCCTCCCTCGTGTAGGAGCGGGGGGCACGCATGACCACGACGAGAACCTCGTCGATCGCCCTCCCGTCGGAGACGATGTGTCCGTGGCGGAGGAGGTGGGAGGGAGCCTCTCCCAGGGGAAGGCCATCCGTGGGACGGAAGAGCCGGCCGACAATCTCGACCGCGCAAGGCCCGCTCAGACGGACAATCCCGATCCCCCCCTCGCCGAGCGGCGTGGAGATGGCGGCGATCGTGTCCTCGTGCATCACGCCCCTTCGGGCTCGATGACGACCCGGCGCTCCTCCCCCTCTCCCACGCTGTACGTCTTCACGCCAGGGAAGTTGGCCAAGGTGACGTGGATCGTCCGGCGCTCGTGCGCCGGCATCGGGTTCAGTCGAACCCGCTTCCTCTCCCGCAGGACCGACTCGGCCGTGGAGAGGGCGAACCGGATCAGCTCGGCGCGGCGGCGCTTCAGCGCCCCGTTGACGTCCAGGATGACCTCGTATTCCTTCCCCGTCTTCCGCCGCAGGTAGACGCGGACAAGGTGCTCGAGCGCGGACAGGATCGGTCGTTCCTCGGGGAGGGAGAACAGACTCCCCGTGAGATTGACGTAGATCTCCTCCGGGGCGTCGCCCTCGACCTCAAACGTCGCCTCCTCCTCGAGCAGGGTGAGGAGGTCTCGAAGGTAGAGGCTAATTTCCTGCTTGACGTTCTCCATCGGTGGCGTCGCCCTTCTCCTCTCCCTCGCCTGCGGCGGCGGCGGCCGCGGCGCGGACGGCCTCCGCGTGGGCAAGCTGGCGGTTCACGAGGAACTGCTGACCGGCGGCAAGGCCCGTGGAGAGGAAGTAGTACAGCCAGAGCCCGGCAGGGAAGTTGTACAGGAAGACGGCCATCACGACCGGGAAGATGTAACCCAGGTACTTCTGGCTGCCGCTCGTCTCGCCGGGCATCGTGGGGGTGAGGAGCCATTGCTGAAGGATCATCACGAGCGTGGTCAGAACGACGAGGATGAAGTAGGGATCCATCAACGAGAGGTCGGAGAGCCAGAGAAAACCCGGTGAAAGGTGAATCTGCTCGGCGGAGTAGAGGATCGCCTTCCAGAGGAGGATCAGGATGGGAAGCTGGATCAAGAGCGGGAGGCACCCCGCGAGCGGGTTCATGCCCTCCTTCTTGTACAGCTCCATCAGCTTCTGTTGCATCAGCTGACGGTCGTCCTTGAAGCGCTCCTGGAGCTTCTTCAACTGAGGCTGGAGGCGCTGCATCTTCGCCATGGAGTGCGACTGTTTCTGAACGAGCGGGAAGAGGATGATCCGCGTGAGGAGCGTGAACAGGATGATCGCCCACCCGAAGTTGCGCGTGGCCCGATACAGGAGCTCCAGGAACTGGATCACCGGGATCATCAGGCGCGCCCCGATGCCGGGCGCGTCGAGCTTCCCAAGGCCGACGTGTTCCATCAGAAGGAACCGCCGCCGCCCCCCGTACAGGGAGAGCTCATAGGACGACGTCGTCCCGGCCTTCGCCGCGAGGCTCGTCCCGAACTGGACGTCCCCCGCCGGGGTCGTGACGCGGAACGGCGCGGCCCCGGGGGCGGCCTTAAGGAAGAAGACCGTCTGCTTGTCCAAGAGGCCGACGCCGTCGAAAGAACGGTAGGACGCCTCGGCCAGGACGTCCTCGCCGGCGACGCCGTCGAACTGGTAGACGAGGGAGCGGGCCCCGGGCTTGGGCAGGTAGCTCCCCAGGAGCAGACGCAGCGCGGCGTCCTTCGCCCCCCGGTTCTCGACCACGACCTCGAGGTCGACCGTGTAGTACGCGTCGTTTCGCAGGAGATAGCGCTTGACGATGACGAGGTCCCCTGCCTGACCGCGGAACTCAAGGAGGAGCTCACTCGGGGCCGGGCGCGTCGGCTCGCCGAGGACGTAGCTCGCGGGCGCTCCGTCTCCCTCGAGCACGAACGGGAAGACGGCCCCCGCCACGTACTGGCGGTCGCGGGTCTTGGGGTCGGTCCTTGTCCCAGGGACGAGCTCGGCCACGCTCGATCCGTAGGGCGCGAAGCCGAGGTAGACGCTCTTCAAGACGCCGCCGTCCGCGGAGAAGACGTAGCTCGCCAGAGCCGTCTCCACCTTGACGTCCTTCCCGACGATCTCGTAGGCGATGGGCCGGTCCGCGCTCCCCGCCCAGCCCGCCGCGCCGGCGAGAACGAGCAACAGGAGACAAACCGGAATAGAACGAGACTTTCGCACAGTGACCTCCTGGAACGAGGGTATCAGAGGGAGGAAGCGTTTGCAAGTTCCGTTGATCGGAAGAGGCGGTTCCAGTACACTCGCCGGCGTCGATGTTCACCGGAATCGTGCACGGGATCGGCCGGGTGCGGGACCGCCCCAACCTGACCTTGGAGGTGGAGATCCCGGCCGAGCTGCGCGGCCGGCTCGTCGTGGGAGGGAGCATCGCCGTGAACGGGACCTGTCTCACCGCTCGGGCCAAGACCGAGCATTCCTTCGTCGCCGACCTCTCTACGGAGACCCGGTCGCGCACGACGCTCGGGTCCCTGTCCTCGGGAGATGAGGTGAACCTTGAACTCCCCGTCACCCCCACCGGCCTCCTCGATGGACACCTGGTGCTCGGGCACGTGGACGCCGTCGGCCGGGTGAAGTCGATCGCGCGCGAGGCGGAGGGGTGGGCGTTCGTCTTCTCCTACCCGCCGGAGTTCGGTGGGAAGGTCGTTGAGAAGGGATCGGTGGCGGTGGATGGCGTCAGCCTGACCCCGTTCTCGGTCACCGGGACGACCTTCCGGGTCGCGATCATCCCGGCGACATTCGAGGGGACGACACTCAAGGCACGGGCCGTGGGGGACGCGGTGAACCTGGAGTTCGACCTCGTGGCGAAGTACGTGGAGGGGATGGTGCGCCGTGTTCGCTAGCACGGAGGAGGCGATCCGCAGGTTCCGCGACGGGGGGATGCTCATCCTCGTCGACGACGAGAACCGGGAGAACGAGGGGGACCTTGTCGTCCCGGCGGAGTGCGTCCGGCCCGAGACGATCAACTTCATGACCAAGCACGGGCGCGGCCTGATTTGCGTCCCGATTGCCGCGCCGCGGGCGCGCGAGCTCGCCCTCGCCCCGATGACCCCGGAGAACACCGCCCTGCACGGGACGCACTTCTCGGTGTCCGTGGACGCGAAGACGGGTATCTCGACCGGGATATCGGCTCACGACCGCGCGCGCACCGTCCAGACGCTCGTCGACGAGGGCACCCGGCCTGAGGACCTCGCCCGTCCCGGCCACCTCTTCCCGCTCATCGCCCGCGAGGGCGGCGTCCTCCAGCGGGCCGGCCACACCGAGGCCGCGGTCGACCTCGCCCGGCTCGCCGGCCTCAAGCCCGCGGCGGTGATCTGCGAGATCCTGAACGACGACGGGACGATGGCCCGCCTGCCGCAGCTCGAGGCGTTCGCCAGGGAGCACGGGCTCGCCATCGCTTCGATCGCTGATCTGATTTCCTACCGCAAGCGCACCGAGCACCTCGTGCGGCGTGCCGCCGTCGCCGACCTCCCGACCGAGTACGGGACCTTCAAGGTCATGAGCTACTCAAGCCCAATCGATGATCAGGAGCACATCGCCTTGGTCAAGGGGGACGTGGAGGGGAAGGAGAACGTCCTCGTCCGCGTGCACTCGCAGTGCCTGACCGGGGACGTCTTCGGGTCGCTTCGCTGCGACTGCGGCGCCCAGCTCGCGCACGCCCTCTCGCTGATCGAGGCCGAGGGATGCGGCGTCGTCGTGTACATGCGCCAGGAGGGGCGAGGGATCGGCCTTGCGAACAAGGTCTGCGCCTACCAGCTCCAGGATGAGGGGCTGGACACGGTCGAGGCCAACGAGCGCCTCGGCTTCCCGGCCGACCTGCGCGACTACGGCCTCGGGGCCCAGATCCTGTGCGACCTGGGCCTGTCCACGATCCGCCTTCTGACGAACAACCCGAAGAAGGTGATCGGCCTCTCGGGGTACGGCCTCACGATCACCGAGCAGATCCCGATCGAGGTCCCCCCCAACCCGCACAACCGCCGCTACCTCGAGACGAAGAAGGAGAAGCTCGGCCACCGCCTGACCAAGGTGTAGTAAGGAGGAGGAGCATGGGGAGGACATTCGAAGGGAGCCTGGACGGCGCCGGCCTCAAGATCGGGATCGTCGTCAGCCGGTTCAACGACCTCGTCACGGAGCGCCTCCTCGGGGGGGCCCTTGACCGGCTGCGCCGGTCGAACGTCCCGGAGGAGACGACGGACGTCTGCTGGGTCCCGGGCGCGTTCGAGGTGCCGCGGGCGGCGAAGGAGATGGCCGCCTCGGGGCGCTACGACGGGATCCTCGCCCTCGCCGCGGTCATCCGCGGCGCGACCCCTCATTTCGAAGTGATCTCAAGCGAGATCAGCCGGGGCCTGGCGAAGGTGAACCTCGACGGGCAGGTCCCGGTCGCGTTCGGGGTCATCACCGCGGACACGATCGACCAGGCGATCGAGCGAGCGGGAACCAAGCACGGAAACAAGGGAGCCCAGGCCGCAGAGAGCCTGATCGAGACGGTGAACGTCCTGCGGGAGCTCTAGTTGGCCTACGAGTCGGTGCGCGGGATGAGGGACCTCCTCCCGGAGGAGATCCCGTACTGGACGTCCCTCGAGGGGAAGGTCCGCGAGGTCGCGCGCCGGTTCCACTACCGGGAGATCCGCACCCCCCTCGTGGAGCACACCGAGCTCTTCTCGCACGGGATCGGCGAGGCGACCGACGTCGTGGGGAAGGAGATGTACACCTTCCCGGACAAGAAGGGGCGGAGCCTGACCCTCCGCCCGGAGGGAACGGCCTCCGTCGTCCGCGCCTACGTCGAGCACGGCCTGTTCAATAAGGAGCCCTTCCAGAAGCTCTTCTACGTCGGCCCGATGTTCCGCTACGAGAAGCCGCAGAAGGGGCGGAGCCGCCAGTTCCACCAGTGCGGGGTGGAGGCGATCGGGTCCCTCGACCCGGCCCTCGACGCCGAGGTCGTCTCCCTCGCCTGGTCCCTCATCGCCTCCCTCGGCCTCTCCCGCCTCTCCCTGCGCCTGAACTCGATCGGCTGCGCCGCAGACCGCGCGACGTACCGCCAGGCCCTACGCGCCCACTTCGCCCCGCGCCTGTCCGCCATGTGTCCGGACTGCCAGCGGCGCTACGAGGAGAACCCCCTCCGAATCCTTGACTGCAAGGAGGAGCCCTGCCGGGCGGCCATCGAGGCCGCCCCAGGGACGACGGAGCACCTCTGCCCGGACTGCGCCTCGCACTTCGCCCGGCTCGAGCGCCACCTGGAGGCGCTTCACCTCGACTACACCCTCGACCCGCGCCTCGTCCGCGGCCTCGACTACTACACGCGGACGGTCTTCGAGCTCGTCTCGGCCGACCTCGGCGCCCAGGACGCCCTCCTCGGGGGAGGTCGCTACGACGACCTCGTCGAGCGCCTCGGCGGGCCACCCACTCCGGCCGTCGGCTTCGCCGCCGGGATGGACCGGCTGATCCTCGTCCTCCAGGA
>Ga0315291_10000241_pt1 | contig 70504 bp, 71 predicted proteins | sample YL17G12_20_MG_FD_203070 | JGI IMG/M metagenome (GOLD analysis project Ga0315291, IMG submission 203070) | Sediment microbial communities from Yellowstone Lake, YNP, Wyoming, USA - YL17G12_20 | ecosystem: Environmental > Aquatic > Freshwater > Lake > Sediment | place: USA: Wyoming | collected... | reverse complement strand
TTTAGCGCAGCATAGAATTTAGCGCAGCATAGAATTTAGCGCAGCATAGAATTTAGCGCAGCATAGAATTTAGCGCAGTATAGAACAAAACAAAATCAATTCGCCGGTTTGTAAAACAGGTAGAAGAATTGGTGCTCCTTTTGTGCTTTGACAAGGTCAATTTGTCCAAGCATGTTGAATCCGACTCCCGCGGCCAGCTCAATGAACGTCTGCGGTGACGGCATTCGGAAGTTGCGCACGTTTTTGCGCACCTTGCCCGTCTTGTCGTCGGTGAATATTTCCATGTATTGAACCACGTCGTTCGGGAAAATTTGCACGTCCGACTTGTATTCAAAGTCGTTGAACTTCGCGACGCTGCGCGCGTTGTTGCTCGTGGGTGTGGGCGTGGGAACCGCGTTGTCGCCGCCCAACATGCTCGCCGCGTTGAACCGGCGCGGGTCCACCAAATGCAGCGCGAAGTAGCCACCCGGTTTCAACCAAGCATAAATGTTGGAGAACAGCTGCTCCGTGTTAGGAATGTAGTACACTTCGAAGTTCAGCATGGAAACCAGCGTGAAGCTCTCCGGCTTGAACGATGACACCACCGTGGGGTCGCCCTTGACGATGTTCAGACTGGGGTACGCCTTTTTAGCCTGCGCAATCATGTCCGCAGAAGACTCAATTCCGGTTATATTCGTTATGCCATGTTGCATGAAAGCATTCATGTAGGCGCCGGTTCCCGCCCCCACATCCAAAGCAATCGTTTGGTTGGAGATGTCGGGGTACTTGTTGATGATGGCGCCCACTTCATAAGAGTTGTTCACTTTTTGGTTGAACAGTTGATCATACACGGCTGCGTAAAACGCGTCCTTTGCATCCGCATCCTTTTTCACAATGACGCCGCTTTTGCTGCTGCTTCCGCTGCTCTGCACAAACGATTCCATGAACGAACCCGAATACGGACGGGGGTGTTTGCGCCGTTGAATTTTATTGTATGCCGAAATGAGCAACAACATGGTGATTGCGATCAGCAAGACGCGAAACCACACGTTTCGTTCAATCGATTTGCAGAAGGTGTTGAATGCATTCATTGCGAAGAAAATGTGTTATTTTATGGATGTTAATGTGTTGATGTTAATATATGTTATATTGTTATTTATTTTTTTAATATTGTGGATTAAATGAACGACAATGAAATCAACGACGTTCGTGGAGAAAGCGAATTCAAAGGAGTCACGTTTTCGAAATACAAGAAAGCCGACGTCCGCAAAGAATTGCTCAACTGCCTAAAAAATGGGAAAATAGAACCTGCTTGCTACTGGACCGCCGAAATGGTGTGCGCCGGGCACTACCCCGAATTGTGGGACGTCATATTGACATTCAGCAGCAAACACATTCATTTAGCAAATCCGAGACTGTGCATATACTTGGAAATGCGATACGAAGCATTCAGAGGCATTGTTGCAAACGGCTACATCGGAAACGAACTGCGCATGCGCAACAACCCCAAAATTCGTTCTCTTTTTGCCGAAATCATGTGCGTGCTGTGCAACTCCAAAAAAAAATACAGCCTCGAAGGCATCAAGGTCAAGAAAACCGATTTTGACAGCACCGCCATGACGGATAAACTGAAAGCGCCGAATGTGTCGTATGCAACCGACGTGTTTTTGTCCGGCGATCCCAAAGAGTTGTTCATTGCAATCAACGAATTTGCGTTTCACATCTCTAAAGATTCCAAAAACAGTTTGCTGGCCTCGTATTGGCTGGAATGGATCATGGAGTTTGAACACGTGTGCAAAATGAAAAAACAGAAGTGCGTGGGGGAACGTCGCAGCACCATGCCCGTGGAATCCAAATTTCAAATGGACCCCATCTGGATCGCGTGGGAACTCATCCTGGGACAAGCGCAAAAAATGCCCGACCCGTTGACATACAAAATCATGCAGAGCTTGCTCAAACTGTATTGCCTCCGCTTCACCGATGGCGTGAAAAGGAAGCGGCGGTATTTAATTTACTTTGCCGTTTGCTTGCTGACCGAGCCCGTCATCATGACGCAAGAAATCGTGTCAAACAAAGAAACCATTGAAACAGTGGTGAAAAAAATAGACACGGTTTACAAACAAGTGAAAAAAAATGAAATTTCGCCCAAAATGGATTATCTCTCAGGTTCGGTGGGAGGCGCGAAATCCGATTTAGATAAAACAATTGAGAAAATGGATAAACTGAATGCAATGAACACCATCATTCGCATGACATAGCGAATGTCTCATACGTTGGATTGACCATTGCATTTTTATTCTTGATTTAAATATATTAACAATTTATATTAGCAATTGAATACAAATAATCCGCATCAACAATCCGTCAATGTCGTATCCAGCTCCTGCACTCGCCCCCGCATCCGCTCCTTCCGGCATGTCGTCGTTTTCATTCAATGACGGCAATGGCAATGGCAACGATGCATCATCAACATCAACCGAATCTTCTTCCACCGCATCATTGTTTGTGCGCGGCGCATTGATCATCATCTTGCTTGCGCTCATCGGATTCAACGTGTTTACTTATTTAGATGACATCACCCGATGGTTCAGCGAAACCTTTGGGGCTCCGTTTCAGGCAGTTGCTCGTTTTTTGGGGTATGCCGCCATTGACACGGCCCAGACCACCGTGGATGTCTCCGCCCAGGGAACCAAATCCGCGGTCGACATTGCCGCCGGGGCTGCAACCAGCGGCATTGACGTGCTGCAACAAACCATTGAACAAAAACAGGACCAAGACCAAGACCAGGACCAGGACCAGGACCCACAAAGCCAACAAGGCCAACAAGGCCAATCCAGAAAAAAAAATTCTCAAATGAGCTCCAGCGCGGCATTGCAGCGTGCGCTGTCTCATGCAAATAAGCAGCCGCCGCAACCCGATGACGCAACCAGCCGCACGCAACGCACCGGCAAATCCGGATACTGCTACATTGGCGAAGACCGCGGGTTTAGGAGCTGCATCAAAGTGGGCGAAGAAGACACGTGCATGTCGGGCGACATTTTTCCCACACACGCCATTTGCGTCAACCCGCGCTTGAGAAAATAAGCGCATCTCTTACATACATGCAATCGACATTCATGTATGTAAATAATCAATTCAATGCATCATTTCAATGCATCATTTCAATGCATCATTCGCAAATCTCGGTGTAAGTCAGGTTCAACAAGGGGCACAGCTCTTTGGGGTCAAACTCAATGTGCAGGTCCTCGTTGCGCGAGGTGCAGAGCTCTTGTTCAATGAAATTGATAATGGGACACACCTGGTGAATGTCTTTGATGTGCTCATGCTGAGTGCTGTTATGAAATTCATGCTCTAGAATGTGTACCGACATGACATCGTAGCTGATGGGCTTGGTGACAAAGTGCTCCTTTTCACCGGAACAAAACGAGGTGTTGTACTCCTGCAACAGAACGCACAACTTGGATGCATTGTGGTTGTTGGCATCGTGCGGTTGCTCGGTGTGTTCAATCACGTGTGCATTCATGCACAGCTCGTGCTCAACAATTTGTGTGAGCGGGCACAACTCGCTCGGATTCAGATGGGATTTAGGAATCACGATCGCCGCATCCGAAGTGGCAGGAAGCAACAACAGCAGCGAAAGAAACGGCATGAGGTGAGAGAGGTTCATCTTATATTATAAGAAATGTCGGTTTTTTGTGTTTATATACATTCTAAATAAAATAATTATTGGATAGTTGGTTCAATTGGATGAATTAAGTGGTTCGAAATTGCCCCCCGATGCAGGCGTCACTTGCATTTTGTAGTTGTACAATGGCACGCTCGCATCAATGCACAGCTGAATGACAGGACCGGGCACATCGCTGTCGCTGGTCATGGAACAAAGCACCGGCGGCTGGTTGCACTGCAGTGCGACGGTTTCACCACTTGCATTTTTAATTTCCGGCAGGTTGTCCACATTAGGGTTCGTGTAGGTTTGCGTTTGCGTGGCCCACGACTTCTTGCGGGTGAACGCATTGCGCGATATCATGGAATACTGTTGAGCCGGCGACAGCTGCGCGCGGTTGCTTCTATACTTCAAAATCTCTGCCTTGCGCCGTTGGTCCAATGCATACGTGCTGTAGACCAACCCATTGTCGGCACTGCATTCGGAATACCCATAATTGCTGACGCAGTTGGGACAGTTGTTCCCACCCGCTCGAGACCACGGCGGCGGACCGGGCACAAACCCCTTTATTCCACACGAAGTGGTGAACGGGAGAAACGGGGTTGCAGTGGCTGTGTCGGAAGGCAGACTTGTTCCAGAAGCATTGATTGCACTCACTCTGAAATCATAACTTGAACCGTTTTTCAAAAAATACACAGTGGTGGTTGTCATTGAATATTGCACGCCAGTCCATGCAGGGCTCGAACTCAATTTGTATTCAATCTTGAAATTGGTTATTGGAGACCCTCCGTCCGAAGGTCCGGAGGACCACGACAGCTGCACTTGCGCATTTCCAGGGGTCGCTTTTAAATTTGTGGGCGCATCCGGAACCGTTGACGGGGTTGCACTAACAGCTGCCGAATATGGGCTTGTGCCAGATGCATTCACGGCTGCCACTCTGAAATAATAGAGTGTGCCGTTTGTCAGTGATGAAACAGTTATGGTTGTTGCATTTGACGGCGAATGAGCAAATACGCTCCACGCAGATTGATTTGATGGTCTGTATTGCACCACATAATCAGTGATCATGGCGCCTCCATCGGATGTTGGCGCGGTCCAACTCAATGGAACCGCCGCGTTCTGATATGATTGCGCGGTCAATCCAGTGGGTGCGCCGGGAACCGTCGACGGGGTTGCTGATGCTGATGCGGGCGCACCGTTCCCATTTGCATTTTGTGCTATTACTTGAAAACTGTAAGTGGTGCCATTTGTCAATCCGGTCATGACATATGTCGTTGTGGTTGGCAGCAATGAAATCACTGTTGGTCCGTCAGATATCAAATATCCGGTTATTGGGAGACCTCCGTCGGATGTTGGCGCAGTCCAACTCAATGTTGACTGTGCATTCTCGTTGGACGTCGCGGTCAATCCAGTGGGTGCGCCGGGAACCGTTGACGGGGTTGCACTAAAAACAGTAGATGGTTGGCCGATTCCACAACTATTATGCGCTCTGACTTGAAAATAATAAGTTGTGCCGTTCGTCAATCCAGACACAGTTATTGGATTAGATGTTGGATTTGGAGACACCGTGTTATTTAAATTGTTTTGATCCGTTCCATAATTCACAATGTAATAATCTATCGGTTCTCCTCTATCATCTACCACATTAGCAGTGAAAGAGACTGAACCATTGGCACTGGAAATGTTTTGGATGATAGGTGCGCTAAGAGACGCATCCGTGGTTGCAGAGACTGTGGGAGAATCACTGCTCCATCCAGTGCTATTTTGTGCTCTTACATAAAAACTATAGGTTGTTTCCGTTGACAATCCAGTATATTCATACGTAAATACATTCGAACTCACCAATATTGAAGTTGAAAATTGTACACAAGTGATTTCATAATTTGTTATTGTGGACCCAATGCTAAGTGGTTCTTGCCATGCTATGGTTACACTGTTGCAATCAATTGCATTAATATTCACATTGGTCGGTGGGGCAGGAACCGTGTAAATGTTTGCAGGTGTGCTAGTTAAATCGAAATTGTTTGTTGATGAAATTCTAAAATAATATGTTACGGTTGACAAATTACTCACTTGGTATGATGTTGTTTGTGGAGGTATCGCTCCACTGATATTTGTCCAAGAACTATTGTCGGTGGACTGTTCGAGCGTGTAATTGACAATGCTGGATGGGCCGTTCAAATCGTCTCCGTTCCATAGTGGAGGTGTCCATGTGAGTGCAAGTTGATCACCATTCACAATTGTTGCAGACACAATGTCGGGTGGATATGGTCCAACTGTCCAAGTTACATTAGCATAATGAGGAGAACTACCTACATAAACACCGGCGTCATACAGTTCAACCCAAAAAGTATAAGTTGTGCTGGGAGACAAACCACTTATGGTGTAATAAATGTCACCGTCAACATTATGAGAACTGTTGCCACTGCCCCATTCCCACACCACTTTATAACTTGGGAGGAAAGTTCCACTAGTGATCCATGAAAGAAATATGGAATTCGAATTAACCGCATAATGATTGTCGACGTAAATACTCATCTATTGTAATCACTCACAAATTATACACAATTATCATAACGTGATATTAAAAATGACATTGAAAATTCACATTCCTTCATTTCGATTTTGATTTTCTGAAACGGGTTAATGCAACCCATGACACAATGGAAATCGCGGCAATTATAGCAACGCTTGACCGCACCGTGGTCGCCTCTCTCACTTTTGTTAAATTTAAATGAACCAATTCCGGCTGCAGTTCCGTCGCCAGGTGCACAGCATTCGCCACGCTCGATTCCATGGACGTGAAGCTGTAACTGCTGTTCCCGTTTTGCACCCCGCAGTTATACAAATTGTCGAACAAGGCAGACCGGTTCGGCACGTATCCGTGCGTCGTCGTCATGAACGCGTGATTGAACGGCACCCACCGCCGCTGCCCCGCGTCATACGCGCTCTGTGTCAAAAACTGGTAATCCGGTTGCGGCAAATCCGGGTAAACCTGCTGCAACTGTCTAAACACTTCGTTCATAACGCCGCGCTTGTCGCTGATTTCGTTGGCACTCGCGTTCAACCGCACGTTGTCCGACGGCGCGTCCGGCATGGTTACCACCGTGGAAATGACCGTCCGGGACCGCGCGTCGTTGAAGTCCATGTAATCCGACAGCACAATGTTGCCGACGCCCCATGCCGTGCGCGGATATCCCCATATCTTCGGAACCTCCAGTTTCGACCTCCAGTGAAAAATGACCGAAATGTAGGGCAAATACTGCGTTTCTTCCTGAAATCGGTCGAAATCGGGGCCAAATGCCGCTCCCAGCTCCTCGTGCGCGCTCAAAATGCGCTGCACCTCTTGCGGCGGGCACGCCAGAATGATGTTTTTGCATCCACACACGATGGGCTTTGATTCTGAACGAGCGTCGCTGACGGCAATGCCCGACACCTTCGCACTTGCACTTGCACTTGCGGTTGCTGGATCCGAATCCGTGATGAATCGGTCAATGGTCGAATTTTTCATAATGACCACTCCGCGCTTCACCAGCGCATCTTCCCACATGCGGAACAGCCCCACGTCATTCGGCACACGCGGCTGATAAATGCCGTATAAAAAATTCTGATTCAGGATTTGCAAAAAGCTGAAGAGCGTGTAAGTGTCGGCGCTGCCGCCGTCCGTCAATCGGCCGATGCGGTCCAAAATATCGATGGACGCGTTCGAGAAATCATGGGACGAGAGATATTCCAACAACGTGGTTTCCTTGTAAGAATCATTCAGCGTCATGAAACTCCAACCCAGGCTCGCAATTTCTCTCAACGACAGCACCCGAACCGCTTCCAACATCATGGACACCGTGCTGAAGTTGTACTTCACGAACATGTCGTCAAACTGGACGCCCATGTCGTTCAACAACTCTTTAAACATGAGAAAATTGTCAATGTAAATGCGCGGCCCGTGCTCGGTCATCATGCCGTCATGCACGCGGGTCACGCCGTGACAGCCTCCCAAGAAGTCCCGTTTCTCAACCAACAAAACCCGGGAGGAAATCGATAAAACCTGCGCTAAAGCCAGCCCGGTGGGGCCTGCGCCAACCACAATGTGATCGTAATCATAATCTGTCTCCATTATTTTGAGAGAAATTCAATTAAATTTGCAAAATGGACTTTGAATAGTATGAATTGTTATAATTATCTATAAATGATGCACATTTAATAATAACAATTATTCGGACGTCTCTCTTCTAGTTGCCGTTCCATTGCGAAAAGAACCAGCGCATGGACAAATAATCCATGGTGCTCGGCGCACCGCCGGACGATCCCAGCACCGTCAAATTCGGTCCATCGCTGACAATGTTTTGAATCGCGCGCGTGCCAAGTGCGGTGTTGTAGTATCGCAGCGACGACAAGTTGCCGTTGAAGCCGCCGTTGATCGCGACATTCACGTCGCCGTAATTCTGAAAAGGGACCGAATTCAGCGGCAGGCGTTGCGCCAAATCACCGTTGATAAACACGTCCAGCACGGTGTTTTCCACGCGAATGATGACGTTGACCCACTTGTTTACGGGAATGTTGTCCACATCAATGTGGGTGTTCGCATCGTCAAACGTGCTCATGACAACCTTCAACGACATGGAGTTTGTGGAGGAGTCGTCGTAATTCAAATACAATCCGGGCCCGTTGTTCGGCGACATTATCCCGGTACCATCCGTGTTCGGGGTTGCGCTTCCCTTGTTGAACACGTGTCGCAGCGTGGTTGAACTCGGCAAATTGTTTTGCTTGATGAACAACCACACCGACCAGGTGATTCCAATGCCGGTGTCATCATTTACGGAGCGAATGAGGGGGACGGCATTCGACTCGCTCGGATTTTGCGGTATAACCAAATTTCCGACATTGCCATCAATGAGGCCATTCACCAAATACGGACTGGCGTTCGGGGAAAACCACCACGCAATGAGCCCAATGCACAGTCGCAGCACGTAGACAAACACAATGACCACCAAAATCAAGAACGCGGCCTTCGCAACATAGCTGTTTGAATCCAAAAAAGACTTGGACCCGTCAACCACATCGGCCGCCTTGAAATCATTCAATGTCGGTGCTGGAACGGCGCCGGGAATGCCGCCACCAAGGTTTCCAAACCCGCCCCCTGCGCCTGCATCCGCATCAAAACCTGTACCCGCGTATGGACCAAAATTGTTCATTTGTGCTAAATCCAAAATGTTATTATATGTCTTATTAACTTATAATAATAATTTAATTTTGTTGGTTGCAACCAGAACAAATGAATCGGACGGCAGCAATGCACCACTTAGAGGGAAAACTGTCCGACGGTTTGATTGTTGTTTGTGATGCTGAAATTCAATTTGTATGAAGTGAGGAAGTTGAACATGCCAGCCCCGCTGTAGCCCTGGCTGTAAACGTTCCACGCCTCTTCCGGTGAAAAATAATCCGCCTTGTAAACCACGTTGGAAATGAAGCCTTCCAAATCGCCGTCTTTTGGGTTAGTGATTAGAGAGGACTTTACATCATAACCGCCGCCAATGTACAAGTCATCCGTTGAACTCAATGAAGGGGGCATTGTGGTCATGACGCAAGTTCGCACCAGCTTGCCATCCAAATACAGGTCCACCGTGTTGCCATAAATGCTCATCGTGAGGTTGATCCATTTTTGAAGCTGCACATTGCGAATCATGCACGGACTTTTGTCGTTTCCACTCAACACAACATACAAGTCGTTCTGATTGTTGTCTAAATACATCTGGAACAATGGCGTCCCGCCAGAATTACACCGCGTGATGACGTTTTTGTTAAACATGGATGTTCCGTTCGTTTTCCACGCGTCAATGTAAAGCCACACCGAATATCCGTAATTGTTGTTTCCGGTGCTGTTGCTTTCCGTTTTGCTGGAAGGCACATTGACCGACTTGGATGCATCCGAAAAATCAGACACGGATGTGGTTGAATTTGTCATAAATTTATAAACCATGTAAATCAAGACAATGATGAGGACAAATACAAATATTGTCAAAAGATTCATGTTTGATATATTGTGTCTATATTGCTATATTATTATAAACATAATATTTTTTATTGTTGTCATTTCGCAAACATTAAAACGTGTCAACAAAAATGTTTGCAACCGTTTTCAAAATGTAAGCAACCGTTCCATCCGTGCTAAACAGCGCACCCAACACCGCGCCAATCAAACCGAATACAAGTGCCCCCATTAAAAATCCCTTTGTGGATTGCATCACTCCGCCGACGGATTGCTCCGTGTTTTCATCATTGAACAACCAACCAAAAATCGCGCCTAGAATTGCGCCAATGATGCCATATGTTTGGGCTCCGCTTGTGCTGATTGTCGGCATTGGCGTGGGCGTTGGAGCATTCTTGTCCGCCGCTTCAGCTGCCAAGTAGCTTGCAGAGTCGCCCTGGTTCTGCGGATCCATGTCGACGCCCACCACCGGCGGGTTCAGCGCTCGGTTGGTGTTGTACAACCACATGATTTCCGGTTTAGTAAATGGTTCCGTGTTCAACACCACGTTGCAAATTTCTCCGCGAACACCGTCCGCCTGTCCCAATTCCACATTAAAAATCGCAGCACTGGCATTTGTTTTATCGTCCGGCACGTGATCACCCGTGTAAATCAGTTTGTTGTTGATGAATATGTCGATTTTCCCCTTGTCCGAATTGATGACAACATTGTTCCACGTTTGCAATGGCACATCTGACACCGTTAGTGTCTCTGGTGTTGGAGGGGGAGTTGTGGGAGTTGGGCTAGGAGGGGGAGTTGTGGGAGTTGGGCTAGGAGTGGGAGTTGGGCTAGGAGTGGGAGTTGGTGCCTTGTTCAGCTCTATCGGTTTTTCATACAACATGAATTGAATCGTGTTTGTCTTTGGACTGAACTGCATCGACGGTCCGAAATCCCCGAATCGCATAAGATTGATGTAATTGTCCGAATGGTAGTTTGCATTTGTGTTCGGCGGTTGGGGATGGATGTAAAACCAGGCCGACACGCCATAGCTGTAATTTTTCAAATTGACCTTGGTTTGCGAATTGGACACGGGAACCACAATGTCGCCTTGCGTGCTGACAAATTGCACGTCGTGAGTTGTTATGGGAACCGACGTCGTCGTGGAAATGGGGGCCGACAAAATTTGCACGCCGGTGTGATTGATTGCCCTTGCCACGAACGATGGCAGAAACCGTCCAATCAAAATGAAAGCAGCTTGGGCCGCGAGAAGAAGCAAACTGGTGCTGGTTGTCAGCTTGTACTGCTCTTTCGCCATCTCCACGAAATCCAGCATCAAACACGGCAAGTAGAACAAGAAGTTGGCAAACAGCTTCAGCACGTTGATCACCCAGTTGGATTCCGGGTCGCGGCTAACCTGAAACATGGAACCACCCATTTTCCTGGAAGTGGAAAACAGGGTGCGCACCAATCCAATCACAAACGCAATTCCGGTTATGTATATCAACGCATTTATGCCGAATTGCACAATGCTGACAATCGTCACCAATTTGCTGTGCGAGTTCAATAAATACAAGAGGATTCCGATCAAGCAAATCATGACCGCAATCCCCAGTCCGGTTTTGCCGATGAACTTCCCATACGACATGCTGCCTTCCGTTAGTTCCGCGGTGGATGAGTTCATGGCATACACGCCAAATATGAGAAGCGACACAACGAACAACGTCAACAATGTTGCGACCGTTCCCTTTTGACCTTGCACAAAATCGTTCAGGTCGAATGAGGACTTGTAAAGGATCAATCCAATCACGGCAAACACCATGAACCCCGCGATGGTCGCAACCGGATACTGAGCAACCAGCGTTATGAACCAGTAAAATGGAAACAGCAACAGTCGAACCATTGTCATCGCGTAGTCGGACAACGCGGTGCTGCCAATGCCATTTGAAACCACTTGTGGGAAGAATCGTTTGACGACCACGTCGATGCCAAAATTGATGAGGTTGACCACCGAACACAACACCAGCGTCCAAACCAGCAGGTTTATGTAAGGAATGTCGGTCGAAATCGGAAACGGAGTCTTGAAACAGGATGAAAAGGAAGAGTCGGCGCACGGAGTCAGCGGTTTCTTTTGAATGTAAACCCCGAATATCAAGCTGACGACATACGCCAAAAGTCCGAATATGGAAACCTTCTTTGCCAATTCGATAAGATCCGTGTTTGCAACATACTTGGCATACTCAATCAACGGAAACGCCTTGAAAAAATTCATCGGAAGATTGGTCTGATCCCCCAATTGAACCGTGTTCCGGAATTTCCACCAATACGAGACCAGCGTCAGTGCGAGAATCGACAATGCGATTCCATAAACAATTTGTTGTCCAAGCGGGGACGGAATTTCTTTGTCATTCACAACTTGCGTCTTCGCATTTTTCACATCATCCGCATATGTTGCATTCGTGCCTACTACCTTTGTGTATATCATATGAATCGGAAACAACACGCTCAATGCAGCATAATTAAGGTTGATAATCGCAAATATCATGGTGCGGTAGATGCTGAATTTTTGGTTGGGGTCGGCAGATTCGTAGTTTACGAAGACATACAACACCAGGAAAATCAATATGGATATGAAAACCCCAATTGCAAGTAGAAGCCCAGTAACATCAATGCCATTTGCGCCAAACATATTTGCACTAGTAATCCATATTCCAATCATAATCCCCAATGTCATCAATGCATTTAAACCTGTGATGACTTTGCTTTGTGGTGAACCCAAAATGTCAGCACTGTTCACCTCCGAAGATGACCAGATGGATGCGTACTTGTACCACAGCGTGGCCAACACATAATATATGAAATATTGAATGAAGTTGCCGACAATGGCAAAATTCGCATAAGTAATCGAATTATAAATAATTGCCCCAAATGTAAACAACCACAAATAAAATCGTGGGTTTTTCCACGACGGTTCCAGCGGAGGGGGCGCGGGTTGGGGTTGTGATTGCATTTGTCCTGCCTAAAAAATGCTATTATGTTTATTATTTTTAAAACACGACCACTATTATTATACATTGCATATATTTAAAATACATGAAATGAAATGAAATCATGAAATCATGTGCATTCGCTAAAATGTTTCCATGGCGGTTTTTTTGCCGTGGCAGTCGCGACACAGGGCAACCAGGTTGTCCACATTGTTGGAGCCGCCGTGTTCCAGGCGCACGATGTGGTCCACTTCATACCATGCCGGCAACTGGCGGTCGCAATGTCCGCACTTCCACGATTGCTGCGCCGCCACGAACTTCTTCTTGGTTTCGCTGACGCTGCGTTTGGTTGCGTTGTTGCGCCCAGAGGACCGGATGCGCGCCTCCATTTGCGCCTCTCTTCGTTCGCCACCGCTGCCGCCACTGGCAGCCCCATCTCCGTCTTGAAACATGGATTTATTGTTTGCAAAATCGAGAAAGGGCGACAGCATGTCCGCCGACGACCGGCTGATTGGCATGTATCGGATGATGTCGTTCGCATGCGACAGCATGGACTGCGACTGTCCCGGATTCTTTTTGAGGAAGATGTAGAGAGATAATCCAACAAATGCAAAGGTCGACATCTTAATCTCCTTCTGCCACGAATGAAACACCTTCAAATATTTGCCATCATAGTACGTGTTGAACACAAGGAATGCGGTTATCCCGAACACAAAGAGTTCCAGTTTCATGACCTTGTTTGAATTGATTCGTGTATTATTATATTGTCATTATTATTTTTTGAACATCGGGAACTTCAACTGTGGTGAGTATGAACGTGGATACGGATACGGCGTTGGAACCCGTTTAATGGACTTTCGAAAGCGGGAGTTTTCCATGCGATGAAATCGAACCGTTTTTTGTGGGGAGCGAACATCGACCATTGCGTTAATGCGGGCCAGCTCTTTCAAAATGTGCGACACATCAATGCGTTTGTGCCCGTTCGCAAAAATGACGGTGCTGAACAACGTGCGATATCGGTGCAGCATTTCGGCGTACACTGCATCGGGCATGATGAACTGTTTGCGCGGCAGCGTGAACATGTCGTAGAAGGTCGACATGAGCCCCCACACATCCGTGTTGAAACGATACACGGTGCTAAAGTACTCGTTCAATCGAAAACTCCGATTCACGTGGTCGGTGAAATGATGCAATATTTCGGCATTGTAGTTGGTGACTGCATCAATGAGCCGCTCGGAGGCGGCTTTTTCCTTTAATCCGAAAATGCACATGAATATGTATTGAAAGTATTCATAACTCTGGATGTCAAAGGTTTTAATGTATTGTTTGTACACTGTTCGCGTGAAGTGTTTGATCTGAACCATGGTTGGGTTTGATGCATTGGATAAAACCGCAGAAGCGTACAATTCGCACGTCTGGGGGGAAATGACCATGGTCGAGAATGGCCGGTTGAATGTGACGGGGTTGTTCATGAAATGGTGCGGGGGCACGACTTGCGTTGCGGTGCTGACGCCGGCCAGCCCCCAGTCAATGATGCGCGCATTTCCCATCGCATCTATCATGACGTTGTCGGACTTCAAATCGTTGTGAATGACGCCCAACCGGTTCATGGGTGCCACTGCATGCACCAGCAGGGTCGAAACGTGGTCGTTCAATTGATGAATGTGGTTTGCATCGACCACCGACCGGTCCATCCATTCCTTCAAATCAATCCCCAAATCCGGCATGTTTATCATGCGCAACCTCCTCAAATTGGAATTCACGTTTGCCGCCGTGATGTTGTGTCGTTTCATGTTGATGCAAACCTTGTCAAAATTTTCCAGATCGTGTCGATCCAGCGCGTCCGGTTCGCACAAAGAAGCCTGCATGCTGAAGTATTTGTCGTGATGTTTGATGCGGGACAAGTGTCGCCGAATTTGTTGGTATTCTCTCATTTCGTCCTCGGTCATTGTCTTTTCGCCGAGTTTGCTAATATTGCCGTCATGATAATTGCGAACCCGGTCCTTGCATTTGAGAGACGGTTTAAAAATGCACCCCTGGGCACCTGCAAATATGGGTATGCCACCCCTTTTATTGCGACGACGGGTGTGATTGAAACGGTTCTTTGGCATTGACATTGGCATTGGCATTGGCATTGTGTCCATGTATCACTACACATTGTAATTATTTTATTTTCGCACTCATTGGGTTCATGCATAATACATGTAATACATGGTTGTTGCGGCGCCAAGCGCACACAGAGCATAAATCAGTTTGCGTCGATACTTTATTTCTTCGCGCAACCGCACCTCTTTGGGTTTGTAATTGGAATAATACGCGTTGATTGCGTCCTGCAACGAGACTTCGTCCCGATTCAAACGCAGATTGATTTGGTTGTGCAAAAAATGCACCCATTTGATAAAGGACTCGCGCTTGTCCAAATAGGGGGAAACCGGATACTTGTCCAACAGTTCGCTTAATGTGTTGCCCATTTGATGATTGGGCAGAAACAGCGGCAGGTTTTGAATGAAATCGTAGTATTTTTTTATGGTGACGTCGTTGGGTCTCTCGGGATACGTCACGGCCATGCTGAACAAGACGAACCAATAATGCGGACCCCACACGGACGCGTCCAATGCAGTCGTTGCATTGCCATCCTTGTATATCATGTACGATTTCATGCTGTTCTTATTTTTTACAATCAAACAATATAAAAAGAAGTGTGATTTAACACATAAGAGAGGTTGCGCCACCCAATTAGTCAAAAATGTATTCATTTAATGCTTTGAAAAATGGCGACGACGATGAGGGTTCTGAAGACGCGGATGGATCCGACGGCTCGCCCCACACCACGTGCACAAAAGCGGCATTATTGCATGCCAATCATCACTATTTGCATTCTAAAAGGAACACGTTTTGCAATAATTGTGGCAAAAACGGGCACGTGATGCATGCGTGCAAAAATCCAATCATCAGCAATGGAATCATTGTCTACAAAGAGGGCGACAGCGGGGGCGGGGTGCAGTATTTGATGATCCGGCGGAAAGACACGCTCGGATTTGTTGAATTCATTCGCGGCAAATATCCGATTTACAATCAAACCTATGTGCAGCGTCTCATTGATGAAATGACGTTGGATGAAAAGCATCGATTGCAAACCCAAACATTTAGCGAGTTGTGGAAAAATGTGTGGGGGGATTATTTGAATTCCAAATACCAAAATGAAGAAGCGGTGTCTTGCGACCGGTTCAATGTCTTGAAGTCCGGCATAAAGTTGAACCGCAACGGAGGAACCCATTACACTCTGAACACGTTGATTGCCAATTCAAACACGCAGTGGACCGAACCGGAGTGGGGGTTCCCCAAAGGACGCCGCAACTATCAAGAAAAAGACATCGATTGTGCCCTTCGTGAATTTTCGGAAGAAACCGGATACAATGAAAATCGGCTAATGGTCGTGCAGAACGTGATTCCCTATGAAGAAATATTCATGGGTTCAAACATGAAAACGTATAAACACAAGTATTACGTTGCGCACATGCGATTTCCGGACAAATCGCCGTCCGAATCATCGCCCGTGTTTCAAAAAACGGAAGTCAGCAAAATGGGATGGTTCACATACGAAGAATGCATGGGGAGGATACGCCCGTATAATTTAGAAAAAATCAACATTTTGTGCAAGTTGAACAACGCATTGGCGGAATGCAAACGAGTGCCTCATTGAGCAAAGCGATTGGATTTTGGGATTGGGATTGGGATTGGGATGGGATTGGATTCCCTGGCTGGGGGTTTAGTTGCTCAATTTATAATCGTTTTATATTATAACGATTATAACAAAGGGTTTTGCAAGTGCAATGACTTCTCCTGCGGTTCCTCTTCCTCTTCCTCTTCTTCCTCTGGAAGAAAATCCCAATCCAGTGTCAAAAAAATCAAAGCCAAAACGGGCACAACACCCGCAGCGGTCCATCGAAGCGATGGAGTGGAATCAAACCGGGAACCTCGCAGAGGCGGAAGAACCCCTCACATTTTTGTATCCAACGCTGAACAACCCCCATTTCGCTCTCAACATTGCCGAGCGCAAAGAATTTCACGACACCAAATACGATGTCATAATTCCCGAATCGCAGCGTCAAATGGAAACTGAAGCGGTGAAGCTGTGCAAAGCCGAATTTGAACTGGCTCCGCACCAACTATTTGTTCGGAATTTTCTCTCGATAATGACACCGTACAACAGTTTATTGCTGTATCATGGTCTCGGAACGGGCAAAACGTGTTCGGCCATCAGCGTGGCGGAAGAAATGCGCGACTACATGACCCAGATCGGTTTAACAAAAAAAATACTGGTGGTCGCATCGGTGAACGTGCAGGACAACTTTCGCAAACAACTGTTTGATTTTGCCAAATTGAAATTCGATGGAAACCTGCGACGGTTTTACATACGCGGATGCACCGGAAACAAGCTGCTGAAAGAAGTGGGGGCAAATGCGGAGCTGACCGATTTGACCGAGCGAAACATAGAAGCGGTTCGTTCCGGCATTGTGCAGCGCATCACTCGCCTCATCAATGCCAACTACGAGTTCATGGGCTACATTGAATTGGCCAATTTGGTGCGACGACTGACCACAAAGGCGGGCATGTCGAAGCAGGATGCCATTCAAGCAATCAAACGCGAATTCAACGACCGTCTGCTCATCGTGGATGAGATTCACAACGTGCGCAGCGACGAAGAAGCGAAAGAGAAGGAATCCACTGCCGGAACCAGTGTGTCCGAAGAGTTGTACAAGTTGGTGCGGTATGCTGCTAATTTGCGTCTGCTGCTGTTATCGGGCACGCCGATGTACAACGACCCGCGCGAAATCGTTTGGTTGCTAAATTTGATGAACGCGAACGATCGTCGGTCAACGATTGCAGTCAGCGATGTGTTTGACCGGGACGGCAATTTGTTGGTGAAGGACGGACGCCCCGTGGGCGCCGAGCTGCTGCGCATGAAATCCAACGGCTATGTTTCGGTTGTGAAAGGAGAGAATCCCTACATTTTCCCATACCGAATGTATCCGAGCGATTTTGCCAAAGAGCACTCGTTTTTGCAGCTGAATCGCGAACAGCGCCCCTCGTTGCAGCTGAATAACAGCCCCATTCCGGATCCGTTGCAGCACTTGGACCTCTATTTGAACCCCATCGGACCGTATCAAGCAACGGTTTACAACTACATCATTGGGCGGAAAAGGCACGAAATGGCCAACAAGGACGCAACCTCGTTCGGCTCGTTTTTGTTAAAGCAGCCCATTGAAGCGCTCAACATGGTGTATCCCAGCGTGGAGTTTGACAAGCTCATGGCGCGCCGAAAGCCGGCGTCGGATGCAACCGGCGTGGTGTCAACCGCGGATGTTGCGCTCCTCGCGGACATCAAAGGACTGCTCGGAGACGCCGGCATCAAGCGGCTGATGAAGTATGAAGAATCCGAAGAGAGCGGGCGCATTTTCAACTATGAATACAAGCCCAACACGCTTGCAAATTACGGGAAAATCTTTTCACCCGAGGAAATCGGGAAGTACAGCAGCAAAATTGCGAGCATTTGCGCGCAAATTGAACGAGCCACCGGAATTGTGCTGATTTACAGTGAATACATTGGCGGCGGTGCGGTGCCAATTGCGCTGGCTTTGGAAGAACTGGGGTTCACGCGGTTCGACAAAGAGGTGGGTTCGCTGTTTAAAAAGGCGCCCGTGACGCAGCGCGTCATCCAGCACCAGCAAAAGCGGTTCGCCGCAAAATACGCGATGTTTACTGGAGACAAGCACCTGTCCCCGGACAATCGCGCCGAACTGGAAGCGCTGACAACGGACAATGCAATCGGACAGCGCATCAAAGTGGTGATCATTTCCAAGGCCGGCAGCGAAGGCGTTGATTTCAAGAACGTGCGCCAAGTGCACATCATGGAGCCGTGGTACAACATGAACCGCATTGAGCAAATCATTGGACGAGCCGTGCGCAACTGCAGTCATGCCGACCTCCCGTTTGTCGAGCGCAATGTGCAGCTGTTTTTGTACGGAACATTGCTGCCTGCCACTCCGGAGGTGGAAGCCGCCGACCTCTACGTGTATCGTCTGGCCGAGTCCAAAGCCGTGCAAATCGGGCGCGTGAGTCGCATCCTAAAGCAAAACGCGGTGGATTGTTTGCTGAACGTGGATCAAACCAAATTCAGCCAGGAGGTCATTCGCCGCCACAACGGCGGCCGCAATGTCGTCGTGCGCCAAGTGCTGGCGGACGGAACCGTCATGCCCAATTATGCCGTGGGGGACCGCCCATTTTCATTTGTGTGCGATTATCAGGAGACGTGCGAGTTCAAGTGCATTGACGGCGACGGCAGCAAACTCAAGGTCGTTGAAGACACGTATTCGGAGCCATTCATTGTCATGAACGCCGACCGAATCATTCAACGCATCCGAGAGTTGTTCAAGGAGCGGCATTTTTACAAACGAGACGCGCTGTTGAAACATTTGATCGGCCACTCCGACCAACAAGTGGACGTTGCACTGACTCAAATGCTCGCGGATGAAGGGCGCTTGGTGGATAAATACGAGCGTGCAGGCCGCCTCATTAACGCGGGCGAATATTACTTGTTTCAACCGTTGGAATTGACGGACACGCAGATCAGCGTGCATGACCGCAGCGCACCCCTGCAATTCAAGCGAGACCACATTTCATTTCCGCTTGCGGACGGCACCCTGGAAATGCTGGCGGAAAAGCACGGGTTCGCCAAACCGAAACAGCTCGCGGAAGCTGCGGCACTGCCCGCCGCAATTCAAGAGATGAAGGGCGCGTATCAAGAAATAACCCGCGCACTCAGCGCCGAACAAAAAAAAGCAATCGACAAAAACACCAAGGGCTGGAACGAGCTGTGTCCGGACGTCATGCGCGAATTGCATGAAACGCAGGGCATTGACATGACTGTATTGAAACGGTGTGTCGTGGAGCATTTTGTGGAGGACCTCTTGGTGTCATCGTATGACACGGGTCTGCAGTATTTAAACATGGTGTACGCTCAAACCGCACCAGCCTTGGACGAATTTGACCGGTTTGCGCGCGAGTATTTTGACAACCAAATACGGACAAACCCCAAGTATGCAGGAGAACAGGGCATTCTGATGCTGAAAAAACAGACGGATACTGGCTGGCAGGGGGTTGTGCGCAAAAATGCGGAATCTGCGTGGGCCCCGCACGCTTCCAAAGAGGAATGGCGACACTACGCGGAAGACATTGCCGCCAAGATGCCGCGCGAATCAAGTATGTCCCACATCACTGGGTTCATTTCCGAATTTAAGGAAAAAAGTGGAGGAAGCTACGCGGTGTTTAAAATTAAATACGTGCATGAAAAAGGCACCGGTGCGAGATGCGACCAAATTTCATCCAAACAGCGCCGCCTCACCATTGTGAACCAAGTGATGCATGGGTTGGAGTCCGATGCTGCGCCGACGTACACGATGGAAAACACGAAGGACCAAAACACCGCCCGATTCTGCGTTTTGCCGGAGCTGCTGTTGCGCAGCTACAACCTGATGCGAAAGGACGGAAAACACTGGTTTTTAACACCGGTGCAGGTCGTGTATCTTGAAAAAAAAGCGTCGTTGGTTCGAAAATGAATGGGAAATGCCTGAACCCATTCCAAACAATGATTCTGCGGGTTTAAGCAAATAAAACTATAATATGCGCATATATTAACCATCACAACTTCCATTACATCACACGTTCCAATGCAAACATCTCTCAACGGCATGAATCAAACGCGCGTGCATCGCAATGAGCGCGCAGAACAACCGCACGTCAGCCCGGACATGTACGTCCCAACCATGGTGTCCGAGAAGGTCGTGCTGCCAATGACCGCGATTGGTCGCAACGTGAGAGACGTGCTCGAAAAGCATTTAGCGCATGCACACGAGGGCAAATGCAACGCAGAAGGGTTTGTGCGCCCCCGTTCAACGCAGCTGCTGGCGCATTCGTCTGGAGACCTGACCGACAATGGCGCGGTTGCGTTTGAAGTCATGTATGAATACCAAGCATGCAACCCGGTTGAAGGCATGCTCATTTCGTGCGTTGTGCAAAACGTCACGCGGGCGGGATTGCAAGCCCACATTGTCCCTGAACCCAGCCCCGTAACCGTGTTTGTTTCGCGCGACCATCATTATTCGATTGCGCGCTTTTCCAAAATAAAAGCAGGCGATGAAATTGTGGTGCGCGTGATCGGACAACACTTTGAACTGAACGATCCAATGGTTTCCGTCATTGCAGAACTTTCGCAACCATGACCAAGCGACCAAGCAACCAAGCAACATTAATAACATTAACATTAATTCAAAAAATTGAATTAAAATTATCACAAAACATTTAATGTAGCCAACACAGCACATTCGACAAGCATGAACTGCAATGCGTTATATCAAACATCCAATGTTCGCCACAAAATGTGTGTTCCATTTTCCAACATAAGAAATTTTGAACGCCTCGAAGACCATCTGAAAGATGTCGTTTCAAAAGAAATCGGCGGGAAATGCATTCCGGACGGGTTTGTCAAACCGGAGTCATGCAGTCTGCAGTGCTATTCAATCGGCACATTCTTGGCGGGAAACATTCATTTTGTGGTCAACATTGAGTGCATGATTTGTTGTCCCAAAGAAGGAACGGTCCTGTCTTGCATTGCGAAAACGGTGACGCAAGCGGGCATTCGAGCCCATGCACTGTGCGATCCGTCCCCCATTGTGGTTTACATTTCCCGCGAAATGCATGACGCGGTTTCCAAGCACAGGCTCATGTCAAATTCAATGGACTCCATCAAACCCGGCGACGTCATTCAGGTTCGGGTCGTCGGCAGGCGGTTCGAATTGAATGACAAACACGTTTCGATCATCGGTGAATTGGTCTCTACGGTTTAAAAAATTGTTTCGTCAATTCCGTTTTTTGATTCTCGACTTCTTTCAACTGGGTCTCTTGTTCATTCACGTAGCTCAGATAATCTGTTATTTTGGAAATGATTGCGTCGTCCACATTTGTTAAGTTCACGAACGACCCATTCTTGTTTTCAGTCATGCCGACGTTGTGTTGCGTCATAATTTTTAATATCTGAATTTGATGGTGCTGGTTCAATGCCTCCACGCAATCTTTTATTTGCTTTAAATCGGAAACTGGCATCTTTATTTGCTTTTTACGTTGAATTATGGGTGTGAATGTTCATCATTGTCATGATGATTCTAATATGTTTTCATTCGTTATAATTAGAATTCAATGATTGTGTTGGTATGAAAAATACTACATGCAAATGATTTAAACGCGCATCAACAAAACAATGCATCCATGCATTCATGCAAATGCACCATCCCAGACACAAGGCAAATGATGCCCTGAATCAATTGCGCGAATTCATGCTGTATGACACGACTGCGACCATGTCGCAACCTTCGCCACTGCAAAAGCCAGCACCACCAGCACCACTGCAAAAGCCAGCACCACCAGCACCACCAGCACCACCAGCACCACTGCAAAAGCCAGATGAAACCGCATTTCAGCCGCCAGCACATCAAGACGTGCTGTTTTGGTGTTTGTATGTCATGATGCACGGCGCATTCAAATACGAACAATTGGCAAACCGATACACCGCCGAGCAAGACACAAAACGCGACCAAGTGTTGCTTTTAAGAAAGCACATGAGGGAGCTGAAACAAGCAACCGGAATCAAAATAACCGCATCCACAATTGAGAATGATATAATGACTGCACACATTACACCACATGCATTCCAGGTGCTAGTGCATTTGAATTCTCTCAACGCAATCCTTGTGAATCCGTACAATCATGTGTATGCCGAGTTTATTAGCGATGCGGTTTCGGACAAGCCCACATACGTGATAAAACGAAAGGAGGAAAAAACAAGACGCGTGTGCATGACCCAAGCAACCGAGGCACAACTGGAATCATTTCGCAAAACATATTATCGGATAGAAAACTTGCATAAACCAATCAAATCCATCAGCGCATACACAGTGGCAGACCTGACCGAAATGTGCCATCGACTGAAAATCCAAATCAAACCCAAAATGAAAAAACAAGAAATATATGATGCAATATCAAGGCAACTTTTTTTATGACGAGGCCGAGGCATTCACATGATGTTTGAATTCAATGAATTAAGTGATAAAATTGAATTTAAATAATATGCTCTCTTAATATACATCATCGGACTCCGCAAATCACAATGCAGAAACATCAAAAGCAAGCCCCACCGCACGAATTGTTTGATCGAATGGTTGAACACTATTTAGGCGGGGTGTTGCAAACTGATGGCGGCACGCTTGAGCTGGAGGTGCGGTTCGGAACCCGCAATTTGAAACACGTGGCGTCCACCACCAAAATTGATTTTGACAATGTCATTAAATCCCTGCTGTCGTCCGGATTCGTCATGGAAAAAACGGACGAATGCACCCTCAAAATCAATTCCGAAATTCAAGACCCACACACCGGAAAACCCAACATGTCGGACATTCGCACCGAAATCCGGGGGTTGCACAATGTGCAACTATACTGCAGAACCAATTCGTTGGACAAGGTCATGCCCGTGTTCGTTCAAAAAACGGGGTGCGAAAATAGCTCCGGAGAAATAATTCCTCCGCTCAATTTTGACGACTTCAATTTTCGTCTCTCTCTGCAGAAGGAAAAACAGTTTGCGGAGTCGTCTTCCAGTGCCAAAACGGTGGTTGGACCCTGGCGCAGCAGCAAAAAAACGTTTCGCTACATCAGTCGCAGCACATTTCGCAACCCTGCATTTCCATTCGTGGTGGACATGAGCATTGTCAAAGAATCTCGTCGCGATTACGCCGGCAACGGCGGCAGCAACCACATGATTCCCACGCACACGTTTGCCGAATCGCAGGTCGTGGAATCCCAGCCCAAATATGAAATCGAGATTGAGGTACTGAATGATGCGGTCGGGCAAGGAACCGCGTTCAACACGACAAAAAAACTGGCCGATGCGCTGCGTTCCGCGATCAAGACCGTCATGTCTGGACTGCAAGGCACCAACTATCCGGTGGGTGCGGCTGAACAGGCGCTCGTCGCGCAGGAATACATGCGTTTGTTGCATCCCGAAAAAGAACCCCATCACAGCGAAAAGGACAAGAACGAGCCCCCAGTAAAACTGCTTCCCAAGCATTTTGTTGGGCCGTCGTCGTACACGCTTCAGATTCAGAACATAGTGCCCATAAATGAAAACTGCACCGTCCCCAATGTGCGAAACAATTACACGGTCACCGACAAGGCCGACGGCGCGCGCAAGCTGCTTTACATTTGCCCTTCTGGACGCATTTACTTCATCGACATGAACATGCGAATTCAATTCACCGGCGCGCAATCCGACAACGACAAATTGTTCTACACGCTTTTGGATGGCGAGCACATCCTGCACGACAAGAACGGCCGGTTCATCAACCTGTTTGCCGCGTTTGACGTGTATTACATCGCCGGCAAGGACGTGCGCGCACTGCATTTCGTGCCTCCCTCCGCCGAAGCGCCAATCAGCAAGTTTAGGCTGCCGCTGTTGGTGAACGTGATAAATGAACTGAACGTTCGTTCTGTCGTGCGCGGTGCAGCCACGTGTCCGGTGCGCATCGAACACAAGAAATTCAAGTACACCGGGGCTGATCAAAGCATATTTCAGTGCTGCGCCACGCTCATGTCGCAGATTGACGCGGCTGCGTTTGAATACAACACCGATGGCATGATTTTCACGCCAGCGGATGCGCCGGTGGGAGGCGAAGCGGGTGGCGAGACGGCTGGACCCAAAACCAAAACCACCTGGGGACTTTCCTTCAAATGGAAGCCGACCGAAGCCAACACGATCGACTTTCTGGCCACGATGGTCCGAGACACGAACGGGCAGCCCAAGGTGTCGAGCATTTACACGGACGGCATGAACGCCGCCAAGCTGGACCAGGTGGTTCAATACAAGACGCTCACGCTGCGGGTCGGGTTTGACGAAAAAAAGCACGGCTATTTGAATCCGTGCGAGGATGTCATACAAGGCAAGCTGCCGGCACACAAAAAACCTGGAGCCAGGAATGACGGCGAGGATTCATACAAACCAACCCCATTTTATCCCACGAATCCGTATGACCCGAGCGCGCACGTGTGCAATGTCATTCTTCGCGCAGATGCGGCGGGAAATCGCGGCATGATGCTGACGACGGAAAACGAGGTGATTGAAGACGGCACAATCATTGAGTGCGCATACAATGTTGGCGCCGCTGACCCGCGCTTTCGCTGGATTCCGCTCCGCGTCCGCACCGACAAAACGGCGGAGTATCGCAGTGGTCAGAAAAATTACGGCAATGCCTATCACGTCGCCAATTCCAACTGGCACACTATTCACAACCCGATCACAAAGAAGATGTTGACAACGGGCAAAGACATTCCGGACGAGCTGGCCGACGATGACGTGTATTACAACCGCGTCACAGCATCCGGCGACACCACCACGCGCGGGCTGCGCGATTTCCACAACCTCGTTGTTAAGCGCGCGTTGATTGGCGGCGCGAGCAAGCGCGGCAACACGCTGATTGACTTTGCGGTGGGCAAGGGCGGCGACCTGCCGAAATGGATCCACTCCAACCTGTCGTTCGTATTCGGCATCGATATATCGAAAGACAACATTCAGAACCAGCTGGACGGCGCGTGTGCGCGCTACTTGGATTATTGCAAGCGCTTCAGCATCATGCCGGGGGCGCTGTTTGTGCAGGGCAATAGCGCGCTCAACATCAAAAGCGGAGCCGGAATCAGCGGCGAAAAATACAAGCAGGTCGTTAGAGCCGTGTTCGGGGACGGGCCCAAGGACAAGGCGCTGCTGGGCGAAGGCGTCTATCGCGAATACGGCAAAGCCGAAAACGGGTTCAACGTGTCGTCGTGCCAGTTCGCAATTCACTACATGTTTGAAACCCGCGCAAACGTGTGCAACTTTCTGCGCAACGTGTGCGAGTGCACGGAGGTGGGCGGCTACTTCATCGGCACCACGTATGATGGCGCAACCATGTTTGACGCGTTGAAGCCGTATGAGATGGGGGACGGCATCTCTGTCATGCACAATGGCAAACGCGTGTGGCAAGTGACGAAAGCGTATGCCGCAACCGAGTTCCCGGATGACGAGACGAGCGTGGGATACGCCATTGACGTGTATCAGGAGTCCATCAACAAGACGTTCCGCGAGTATTTGGTCAATTTCAACTACTTGAAACGCATGATGTCGAATTTTGGGTTCGAAGTTGTGGAGCGGGATGATGCGCTGAAGGACCTGGGACTGCCGGACGGAACCGGCATGTTTGAGCAGCTCTATGCGCAGATGATGGCGCGCATAAAACAGAACCCGGCATGTGTATCTGATTTAGGGGACGCGCCGGATATGCGCGACTACGAGCGCCGCATCTCCTTTTACAATCGCTACTTTGTGTTTAAGAAGGTGCGGTCCATTGACAACGCGGAACTGGTGGTGAAGAGCCTGTTGGGCACGTCCACCGCGTTCGAAAAACAAATGGCGGCATTGGAACAGGAACAGGCGGAACTTGATGCACAACCCGTGGCTCAAACCCAAGCGCCTGTCGCTGCTCCTGTCGCTGCTCCTGTCGCTGCTCCTGTCGTTCCTTTGACAAAACCCAAGCCAAAGCCTAGAGCCACCAAACCGGCGACTGCTGCTGTTCCTGGTGCTGTTCCTGGTCCTGCTGTTCCTGATCCGGAACCAGAGAAAAAAAAGCCGGGCAGGAAGCCCAAAATTCAGTTGGTTGTTAAAGAGAAAGACACATGAATGAATAAAATTAACACGTATCCACATTCCAATAAATAAAAAATAATATGACTTTAGATTATAGTATTTTTTACAATCATGGCTTCAGCTGCAAATCCGTTTGCTTCATTACTGTACAAATCACTCCCACCTGTGGGCGCATCTGGCAATGCCAATCCGTTTTTACATGATCCAGCCGCGTTGGCTTCAGACGATGTGGGTTCCGATGGTTCATGGACCGACGAATCTTCGTTTTCTCACTTGTTTAAACCTTTGCCCACACGAAGTCGTGCTGTGCCAGTCAGAAGTATAATAAAAAGAAGCCTGACACGCAAACGCATTAATAATCCAAGCTCTCAGGTTGGAATGCAATGCATGCGAGGACAGGATGGCAAATATTATTACATTCCAATTGACGCATACAATCCAGCACATTTGAAAATAATAGAGGAAGTGAGTCCATTGCTGGTGAATCCAACGCCCAGCCAATTTCAAAAAGGTGCATTATACACATACATCCTTGCATCCATTATCACAAAGGATTCGGGCACAGGTGCAGATGTTCAACTCGTTCCACCAAAATTATACGCATGCCAAGCACAAAATATTTTTGAATTTGGCACAAAACATCATCATATATTTTTTCGCATGGCTCTGACAACTGAATTGGCCAATGTTGCACAAGCCAACGGAATTGATGAAAACAAAGTGGAATACGGATTGTATGCATCTGGTGAAATAAAATGTGTTGAACCAAAAAAATTAAAGGTTAATTTTTTTTCAGGAACATACAAAATGCAACGTGCAATCCCCCTACATCGTGAACGAAACGAAATATTATTCATGAAAGGATTGATGCATAAGATTAACTCTGATTATAGAATACAGTTTAATTCTAAACCATTCATAACATCAGAATCTGTGCCAATAACGCATGAACAGATTGGAAGTTTGAATGCAAAAGGAATTCCGACATTTGGATTTGACACGGGAAGGCAATGTAGCGAAATGAGAATGCATGTCGGGCGAATCAAATACATTGAAAAAAGAACAATTACACACGATGAAATGAGAGAAAAATACAAACAAATAGTTGCCCCTCCTCCTCCACAAGAAACAAATGCATCCAGATTTGCGTCTGCGGTTGCTTCCAAAGCCGCTTCATTGTTTCCATTTGCCTCATCATTTGCCTCATCATTCACAGGTTCTGCGCCTGCCACATTTGCTCCGCCAAGATTCACAAGTGCTTATGCAATGACGACAGAGGAACTCATTGGTTATGCCGATCGACATGGTCTGCCAAGTCCAACCCCGTACGACAAAGATGTAATGAAAAAGAGAGTTCAAGCACACATGGACGCAAACAAGGGCAAAGGTGGTGGAAAAACCCGAACACTAAAGAAGAAAAGAACACTGAAGAAAAAATGAATAACGGGATTACTTTAAAAATTGATTTAAAAATAATACAATAATACAACAATTAGAATCGAACAATGATCATCCCCGTCAAATGCTTTACATGCGGCAACGTCATCGCCAACAAATACGAACACTATCTCAGTAAAGTGCGGGAAAAAAAGATGGCTCGTGGCATGGATACCGAAAAAGTGATTTATTTGACCAAAGAGTTCATCAACAAAACGCCCGAGGGAGAAGTCATGGACGAACTTAAGCTGAAGAAAATGTGTTGCCGTCGTCACTTCTTGACGCACGTGGACATTGAATGAATGGATGGTTCATTGCAGTTTGTCTTCGTCTAGTGCATCATTCAATCCGGATTCATTCACCCCCGATTCATTCAACCCCAAATCGTTCAAACTAGATTGTTTTTGTTTTTGACGAATTGGATGCGGCATGCGATTGTTTTGCAGATCGTCTTCTATGATGGATAAACAAATGCTCGCAGTCGTGTATCTGAATGCACCCGGAATGACGCCATTTGCGCATGCTGCAATGGATGCCAGCAACAGTTTAGCCGAAACAATGACAGAGTGCATGAAATGATGTGCAAATGATATCGTTCCTCCATAAACATTTGACCCAAAATGTTTGAATTTGGATTTGGTCATTGCGTTTGCTTCTTGGTTGGTATAAGGCAGCATATGATGGATGGGATGGGATGGGATGGGATGGGATGGGATGGGATGGATGGATGAATGGATCAATTTTGTTGATGTATGGGTTTATGTTTATATGTTTTTACAATGCACAAAATATTTATAATATGATTTCATATTATATATAAACATCCACTCAAACATGAAAACACGGCGCAACACCAATAGACGCAGCAGCAACCGCAGCAGCAACCGCAGCAAGAAGGGCGGGTTTGGAGGGTGGCCTCGAACCACGGCAGTCGGTCCTGCTTGGGACGGCCAAAACGGGGGCAACCACTTCAAGTTTGGCTCAAATGGCGTGGTGGTGGGCGGCATTTCACCCGCCGTTACCGGAAATTGGGGACCCGGAATGCATCAAATCAATCGGCTGGTTCCTCATTTAAGCCAAAAATCATTAAGCATGGGTGGCGGCTCCAAACGCAGTCGCAGCACCAAACGCAGTAATAAAAAGGGCAGGTCCAGGCGCGGTGGTCTGACTTTCGGAGGATTGCCAGACAACATTAAAATTGGATGGGACGGTGCAAAAAACGCATTGCAAAATGGATATCGCGGATTCATGGGGGTGAAACCACTTGAATCGTCAATTCCGTGGCATCAAAAGGCGCTTAGTTCATCCAAAATGCCAAACACGCACGCTCCAAAGCCGTACGTCATTAACGCGGTTAAAAACATCTCATAAATACACATGATTTATATTTTTATTGCTTGCACAATCAAAATATATTATAGACACTGTGTATACCCCCTCCCCCACCATTTAAACAATTGTCATTGTATCAAAACCTATGCGTTCCGGCAAAATTGTATATCACCCTTGCGATCATCTACGCGATTGGTGCATATTTCAGCATGCATGAGTTTTCAAATTTCATGCAAGTGAATCAATCTAAAATGCACTCTTCTCTGAGTTCATTGAATTTTAGCGTGAATAAATACAAAAACTCACTTACTTTCGCAAATGTGTTGTTCACCTTGTTTTGGACCTGGGTTTTGAACTGTCTCTGCTCTGCAGGATACACCAGCGTCTCTTGGTTTTTGGTCTTGTTTCCTTATTTGTTTTTGGTCATTGCGATTGCATTGGGAATATGGACAATCTTTAAACTGCACATCCTTTCGATCGGGGTTTAATTTGCAGCCCCCCATGACTCAATACACAATGTGCTCATCGACCCATTTTTTCAATTGCACGCACGTGGGTTCCATCATTTTATTCAGGCCTTCCGCGTATGCCTGATAATTGGATTCATTGTTCTGCATCAAAACGAGCGTGTTGTAAATGATGTGCTGCATTTCGGGGGTGTATATTTCAATTATTTTTATGAAAATGTCATCCACCGTGTTGTTTGCAGTCGTCGTTGCATCTTCGTCATCGTTCAACACCGGCTTCATTTTGTAGGGTTTAGACGAGTTTGTTGGCGGCGGCTGAATTGTCATGATGTCCGGCGACAGCTGGTCGTCAAGAATGTATCGATACATGGTAAGCGTGTGCAGGATGTGCGGTTTGTCCGTTTGTCCGTACGTTCGTATCAACTTGTTTATGCCCGTCTTTGCCAATTCGGTCAAAAGCACGTGCAGTCGGTGCTGAACCGTGCCATCGTCCTGCTTGCAATGCGCATAAAATTTTTTGAAGCGATGAAACACGTTGAACAAAAAGTACAGGTCTTCCTTGGTGTCGTTGTTGTACCATCGCAACACGGATTGCGAGTAAGCGGGCGGCTGCAGCGTCAATATGTTGTTTTGAATCGTGACTTTGGTTCCCACCGGATAAAACGAGAGAATTGCGATTTGAAGAATGGCTTGCAACGGTTCCAAAATGGTCTCAAATCTCTCCTTTTTTCGCCGGGAATAAATCGTTTTATACAATATTTGGAGCGTGGATTGCATGGTATTGGACTTTATGCTTTGTATTTCAGACTAGCACTTGTATAAGATTAAGGTTTATATTTATTTTTATGAAGTTCTTATTACTTTAAACTTCATAAATTTGTGCATTTATAACTTCATGCATTCATAAATTCGTAATTTGAATGTTTATAAATTATGTGCAATTTAAAACACGTCATCAAAATGAGCAACCCAAAAACAATTGTCGTCGCAGGAGGGGCCGGGTTCATTGGTTCCAATTTGTGCATCCACTTGATCAACCAAAGCGCCGATAATCATGTCATATGCGTGGACAACATGATCACCGGATATCGCGACAATGTAAGAGAGGTGTTGGATCATCCGCGTTTCCGATTCGTGAACCATGACGTGTGTTCAGAAATAACCAACTCGACATTGGGTCTGGACGCAGACGCGCGCATTGATGAATTTTACCATCTGGCATCAATTGCTTCACCCGAAAAATACAAGAAATACCCCATGGAAACATTGCTTACATCCATAAATGGAACCCAACGCATTTTAGAATGCTGCATTTCACACAAGTGCAAACTGCTGTTCACATCCACGAGTGAGGTGTACGGAGACCCACTCGTAAACCCGCAGCCAGAGGAATACTACGGCAATGTGAACACGGTCGGCGAACGGTCATGCTATGACGAGGGCAAACGTGTGGCAGAAACGCTCATATATGAGTCTCGCAAAAAGCACGGTCTTGATTTGAAAATCGCGCGCCTATTTAACACATACGGCCCCAAAATGGATTTGAATGATGGTCGAGTTGTCACCAATTTCATGCGCCAAATCCGAAACGGAAAGCCGGTTGAAATATATGGAGATGGCAGCCAAACCAGATCGTTTTGTTTTATAGATGACATGATTCGGGGGTTGGTTGCATTCATGGCGGCGGGACCAAACGTGCAGGGTCCAATGAATCTTGGCAATCCGCATTGCGAATTCACGATGAACGAACTGGTGTCGGTGTTCGAGTCCGCACTTTCCAAAACAATCGCCGTGGTGCATTTGCCCAAAACGCAGGATGACCCCATGTGCCGCAAGCCGGTCATCACCAAGGCAACCGAACTCATCGGGTTTTCTTGCAAAATTGGTCTGAATGAAGGCATCACCCGGCTGTGGTCCCATTTCAGTGCTTTAAAAAGATGTTATTTTGTTGAATGACTTTGTTGTACGGTATGCCATGTTTGTCGCACCAACTAATGCACTTTGCGACATTCTGCCGCTTCATTGATTCCAACTTTTCCATGTTTCCCTTGTTCAAAATTAAATGAATGGTGGAATTGATGGTTTCCATTTGTTGCTGTCCAATGATTGCGTTGCACTCCTCGATCTTGTTCAAAAAATACGAATCGTGTTCAATTGGAAGCACCGATGTCATTGCCGAATTTTGCGGAAACGCTTCCAATTGTTTAAACATGTCCGTCAAGTGCGGCAAGAGCGCATCCGATGTTTTCAGACGGAATTTTTTGCACACAATGTATCGTTCCGAATTGGCATGCCGACTGGTGCACGGTTTCGACACATACACCTCGTCGTACAGGTTGCACAGAACGTGCATGATGTCAATGGTGGGCTTGGTGAACGTGTCAAACACTTTGAGAATGAAATGCCCTCCCGGCTTTTGCAATGCCAGTGCAAACCCCATCTCCGCGACCAGCAAACGGGCAACCATTGTTTCCTGGTTATTGAAATCACATGAAAAATCAAACCCGCCATCCGCGGTTATCAATTCACACATGTTTTTGTATTTGGACACGCAGTGCTCAAAGTTGGCCAATGAAATGATGTTTCCCGTTCCGTCTGCGCCCGTCTCGATGCACACCCGGTTTCGATGCATTTCCAAAAACCCCTTGCTTTTTTTCCACCCAGGACAAGACGCATCTTGATTCAAAAGGGTCATGCCGCAATGCACGTCGCCTTGGGCGTGAGTTTGACTCTCACAGGACCGTATGTGAACGAGTGCCTCTATGAAGCCGCCCGGGCCCTCTGCCAAATGAAACGATTTCATCTGGGGCGAAAATTCAGACGCAGTGAAAAATGTCGCATGCAATTCAATCATCTTGTAAAAGGAACGCGACAGAGGCCGCAATTTGCTGACCGTGCACGTTTTGCAATTGGGCATTGCCGTGTGAATGAACTCAAATGGGTTCGTGTATTTTTTAACCGAATCCCACGCTTCTTCGCCGCACTCTTCGATTTGTTCTTTCACGGCGCAGAGGTTCATGTTGAGCGTGTGTGAAATCAACACCGAACATGCGTTTTCCGGTGATGACTTGATTTCAAATAAGCCGGACTCGGATGCGGTGGTCAAATTATGCAACTTAGGTAATTCAAAATAATATGACATGAAATACAGCAGTGTAATGATTATACCATTACAATGCATATGGTTTATGTTGTTTTGATCGATTTATTTTAATCCAATCCAATCCAATCCAATCCAATCCAATCCAATCCGAATCAATCATCACAATATTCATATGCTTCTTCGCTCAATTCAGATGACGTGTCAACCAAGACTTCTTCCCTGGGTTGTTTTTTTTCACGCTTCTTGGAAGCCTTGGGTTTTGCATGGCTGTGCTTGGGCGCCGGACACTCGTCGTCGTTTCCATCCGCGTCGGGTTCTTCCTCCGATTCATACTCGTCCGTGTCCGCGGTGTCGTCCTCATCATCGGTTTCGTCCTCCTCCGTTTCTTCATCGTCGCTGCTGTTGTCCACCACAAACCCGTCCTTCAAATATCCGTCCTTGGTTTTTATGTGGGCAGGAATGGCGTCCATTTCATCTTCCTCGTTTTCGTCTTCATCTTCGCACGTCATCAATGAATCGAACCCGCCAAATAAAAAATTATACATTTTGTCCCATTTTTCGAGCGTGAGAGGAATGACACAATGTTGGGCGGTCATGTCCCTGGCAATCAAGGCGCACGATCCAAAAAACAGAATGGTGTCGACCGGTGGCGGGAATTCGTACTTGTTTTCTTGCCCCGCATTTCCGTCTTCGCGAGCCCACAACTCCACCATAAATCGTTCATCTGTTCCAGAACCAGAACCAGAACCAGAACCAGAATAAGCCCATTCTGCTCTAACTTCAAACCCCGAAGCTGTTTTAAATTTGCATTTTTTTGCCAATTCTAGCGGAGTGTACGCATGGATGCTTGACTGCCGCAAATCGCCGTTGCGTTCGACAATGACAATTGGAATGGGCACTGTGGGCGGCATGATCAACTGTAGGAATGTGTGTCTGTTGGCTGATTGATTGCAATATCTTTGTGCATGGGTTTAAATCATTTATTTTCTATATTTTATCCGCTCATGCATGTTTGGGATACGTTGTAAATCTGCAAAAACTTTGTAAGCATAACTTAATCCAATTGTCCAAAATCTCTCAACATAAATCACCATGAATGCGTTTTGGGTTGTTCAATCGACGATTGTTTCCTTTGTCATCATTTTTGTCCTCCACAATTTGTACTCTTTTTTCAAAGAAACGCTGACTGTTCCTAAAATGAAAGACCTCGTGAAGCGTCCTCAACAAAAATATGACACGTTGTTTAGAGAACTGCGCAGCATGCAAACTCCCGAAACCGGGGGCAACAATGCGCCCGATTCATCCGCCGACGCGATGAAGAACGAATTGAAGCGGTATTTAATGGAATTGAACGCACCCGCGCCGGAACCAGAACCGCAACAACAACCATCTAGAGCCAATTCAAATTTCATAGAGTTTGGTTCCGTTTATCAATGAACCGAACCGAACCGAACCAATCAATGCATGCATGCAATGAATGATAGTGAAATCATATTAAAGCGCCAACGACATGACAATGTATCTTGCAACCATGCATTTGTATCACGCGGATGCGAAAGAACGGCTCGCCAATGCATGTCATGTTTTTTATGAAAACAGCGTTCATAAGAAATTTTTGGCAGACATTTACGCTGTCATTCCGAAAGGCAAAAAGTGTGTCGTTTGGTTCACCAACAAGCAGGTGTGGATGTTTCAAATTGCAAAGCGTCCTTACGAGCCCAAACACCCCCCGCTTCCACACAATCCACACAATCCACACAATCCACACAATCCAGCAGCCAAACATTTTCAACCGGTGTCGTTTGACGCAGTGCGGATGCTGAATGTGCCGTGCACCAATGAAGCATGGCATCAGGGGGTGGGCACGATATTGTATGGAACCCACTTGGTTGACAAGAAACGTTTTAGCGTGGAGAACGTGCCCTATTTATGCGGCATAAAACAAGAGGATGATGGAAGCCTGAACCGTTTCCTTCGTTTTTTCGAGTCGCTGAAAAAAGGCAACATGGCATCGTCATTGCCGTTTCAGTTTTTCATGCCAATCATGCACGCCTCATTTGCAGATGCATTCAATGATGCCGCCAGCATAAAATCGTACGAGGTGTATTCCATTCAGCACCGATTTTTGAAACGGGATTGCACTGAATACAAAAATTTGTTGTTTCATTTGGCGCAACCAGAGACACAACCACAACAACCACAACAACCACAATCCCACGCCCCATCCCAAATCCAACCCGCAAATGTCAAATTGGCATTTTTCCCAAAACAGGCGCATTCACAACCACCCAATGACCCCGTGAGAAAGCCGCAACTTCGCACATTTTATGTTAAAGCCGACGTTCAAAATGACATATACCACGTCTTGCACAAAATCGATGAACCCATCACGCAAAACACCATGATTGCGCACATACCCAATTACAAAACCAGCGTCATGATGAACTCCATCTTTCGAAACATTAAAGAGAATCGAAATCTGGATGCATTGGAAGAGAGCGACGATGAAGACGAACTTGCAGAGTCGGGCAACCCGGGCAAATGCAGCTTGGTGGATTTGAACAAGTGTGTGAAAATGGACTGCACATTCAATGCCCGGTTCAAACGGTGGCATCCCGTTGCCATTGCTGTTGCATGAACCGACAACTTGAATGCGTGCATCATTTCATTTCGGTCATCTTGATCACGGATTCAGTCCAGCGGTTGGTCTCAAGCGTGCCTTTGATCCGCCGATTGAATTCTGGAAACTCGATGTTTATTTTCTGCGGCTCCCCGTTTGCAATGTAGTCCTTGATTTGCAGCATGAGCGCCCGAACTGCAGCGAATTTGCACGCATGCAACTTCAGTTCGGACAACTTTTCAAGAATGGGCCGCACTTGTGCTTGCCGCTCCGCCTTTGTTCGGTCCGACACATTTGGCTCAGGACAAGGTTCCATGTTTCAAATATTATATAAGTCAATTGTATAATATTTAATTACTAATCAATCATAAATCACAATGTCAAATATGGGTTCTGATTTGGGTTTATGCAAATACCGGAATGCACTGGGCGTTCCTGGCAAGGGCGCGCATTCCATTCGCCTGGGCGGCGTCGCAATCGTGGATGTCATCATGACGCTGATTGGCGCCTACATCATTGCCCGCATTGCGCGCGCTTCGTTCGCATGGACCGCCGCCGGTTTCTTCTTGCTGGGAATCATCCTGCACCGCCTGTTCTGCGTGCGCACCACCATTGACAAACTCTTATTCCCGCATGTCAAACGGGTTCGATTTACGGAATGACGCAATCCCACGTTTATGATTTAACATGTGATTTTCTCTCGTTTCATGCATTGTCAGAAGGGCAAATGATGCAACCAAACCATGCACAATTGCAAACACCATCAGATCATTCAATGATTTTACCTTATCAGAATCATTGAAACGAGAGAAAATGACACATTAAAAATAAATCAAGCAAACCACACAATGCAATCGAAGTGCTCATCGATATCCCGCGGCGGTCACGGGATTCGGCTGAGATGCGCTCCGATTCTCCGTTGGTGAATAAAAACACACGGTGTGATTGCCGGGCTTGCTGCCATAATACAGTTTGCAGTTGGGCACTTGGTAATTGTTTTTCACGAAGTAGGACGGGTTGTATTCGTAGCTGTATTTTCCGGCATTCGCCCCTTCTGCTCCAAACGCGCTGTAAAACGAGTTGCCGTTCAAATTCACGGTGTTCACGCGCAGGCTCAGTGTGCGCGTGCTGCTGCTGACGCCCCCCTGTTTCGCAAACGGCACGTTGCTGGGCTTGTAAATGGTGGTCCCCTGGCATTTATTGGGCAACTTGTTTTCGTTTGCGCTGCACGAAGGGTACAAGCAGCTGCCCGTCAACCGGGTTTGCGGACCGAAACACTCGTTGTCGGGCCACAGCGGCGCGCCGTCGGGGGAAAAGTATTTGACATCCGGCACCGGATTGGTGGAGAGCTTCTGTTCGTAGCGCTTGCATCGCGACTGCAGATACGCCCGGGTGTCGCCGTAATACGCCTTGCTCATCAGCGTGACCGCGGATTTAATGACATTGTTTGCCGGACAGACGCCAATGTATTTCGTGTTATACAAACCGGTCTGGATCTGGTAGCTGTTTGGATCCGCCGGGTTGCCCACTTGCACGTAGCCATTGTTTTCCACCTTGTCGCACGGTTCGCATTTTTGAGACGGGATTTTCATCAACTTTTGATCCAGCTTTGCGGTTGAATCCGCCGACGCGTCGCCACAATCGCAGGACACGCCGTTGCCCGACTTGGTGGTTCCACCCGGCGTGTCAATGACAATGGAAACCGAGTTCACACTGCGACCGCTGCCGGGGGTTGGCTGCAGCTTGCGACGCCAATGCTTCATGGGACGAGCCTTTAGTGCAGGACCGCTGTAGTTGCGCGCGGCTTCATCCCGGTCGGCGCCAGGCTGAATGTTTAACATTGCGCCGTTCTCGTTTGGCCGACTAAATCCGGGAACCACTTGATTCGTGGTGGTCTGATTCGTGGCAACATTCGACGGTTTGGTGGGATAATGCACCCGTTTGGTTGTTATTAGACTGTTTGAATGGCGCCATCCAATGCCATCCGATATTGTTGCATGCCCGGTTGATGTCATGCTTGTATATTCTTAATGATAAACAACAACAATAACAAATAAATAATATTCAATATATATTAAGTTGAAGATATTATTTATTGCAGTTTGACACTCATGATTTTGTGCAGTATTCTCATCGTGTTTTTCTCATGGCTGTTGCTACATGCTTTGTTTTATTCTAAATCTTATAGCGTCATTGAAGGTTTAGACCCTTCTGCTTCGCCTTCGCCTTCGCCTTCGCCTTCGCCCAAATCAACCCAAGCTCAAATTGATGAAAACACGGCTGCAATCGCACTGTTGAAAACACAAATTGCATCTCTCATCGCCACTGCAACTCAACTAAATGCAACCATGCTTCAGAATGAGACAGGCATCAAGAACAACACAGACATGATTCAAAAGGTGGTGCAGTCTCAGAATGCCACCAATGCAAAACTGGCCAGCATGAAGAAAGCACAATGATAAACACGTACGTTTCATCCATGACAAAATAATGTATTGATATTATATTGAATTAATACATCAAATATCGTTAAACGCAGTGCATGAAACCGTCTCCGCTGCATTCCGTGCTGTTCTTTCTTCCGGATGAGCTTTCCGACACGGCCATTTACAACATCGTCATTGGCATCCTCTGCATTTTTCTAGCATTTTCTCTCGTTGCCCTTTATCGAAGACTCAAATACGGTTCATCCTTTTCATTTTTGGAAGGCATGACTGATCCGGTCCCTGTGAATCCCGACCTGGATCCGGAAGTGGTCAAAATCCAGTCTCAAACCGCGACACTTCAAACCACGTATGACAAATTGACGGATGCAGCGAATGATCAAAAAAACCGCACCAACGCCAATTCGCAGATGCTCATGAAAATCATGAACGATGTGCCCAATCAAACCAACAATTTGACTCATGCCAATCTCAACACGGACGACCCTTCCAAAACAAATATTCCCAGCATCGACATGTCTTAAATTAAGCCAATCGTTGTCCGAAACACGCGGAACACTCCAATTCCAAACAAAAACCCGAACAGAACCTGGATGAACGTGTGGCGCTTATAAAAAATACGCGTGTGCATCAAAAACGCGGCAATCACCAAGGCTGCAACGGTTCCAGCCGGGTGCCATGCCCGCCACGGCAGAAACTGGTGCGCAAATGCCAAAAAGTATCCAACCGATTGCGCGTGTCCCGATGGAAATCCATAAGCGGTGTTGTTCTTGTGCTCGGGCCAAACGGCAGCAATTGCGTGATCCAATGGGCCGGCGGAATGATGCGGCACGGGTCGATTCCCAGCATCCCCGACAAGGCCCCGAAAGAGTTGTTTCAAAACGCCATTGATGAACGAATTGCCAATGTATCCAATGAATGCATATGCATAAGAAATGTGATACGCATGACACAGTAATAATAAAACAAAGAATAACACTTGCGGATACGAGCTAATGCATTTTTCATAGGTTGAGCTCATTTTTTTAATGTATATGTAATATAATATATATCATATACATTTAGTCATATAATAATTGCAATAACGACGAGACAACCATGTCAAATCTCTTTCAGGACGTCTTGGGAGATTTAGACAATGTGGAACAAGAGCTGCTTGGTCCGGACTATCAGTATTTCAAACAAATCAAAACGCCCGGAGAACTGGGGGTGTCCAGCAGCGGAGGTCTAGACACGTTGGCGGCCGACATCAGCGCACTTATTGCATATGTCGAGTTGCTAGTGTCCGGCAGCGGCGACGCATCTGCAACCGGAAATCCACTTGGAAACAAGTTTTTTCTGAAAACCGGCGCCAAATGCAAAGTCGTCAGCAGTGATTCTACGAACGGAAGCGTGGTGGATCGATATGTGTATGTGAACAACGTGCCGGATGGCAACATTCCGTTCATTTCATCCGGACTGGGAGGCGTGCAATTCACCGAGTTCGAAGGGCTGATTCCAGGAACCATGTCGGATGCCGCTGCAATTAATCCATTTTCACTATTGCAATCATTTCAACTGGGGTCCACGCCCGACTGCCAAAGCGTGACGCTGGAAACCATTGATGCCAACAATGCCGTTTCTTCGGCGACCAACTACGTGGCAACCGCGGATATCAAAAACATGCCGGCCGCATGGTTTCCCAATAAGACGAATCCAATCACGGGAGGCACCGAACGAGAGGCGTTCACGCAGCGTCGCAAAAATAAAAACTGCACGAGGCAACTTGGAAGCATCCCGAGTGGCACACTCTCCAGCTTGTATTACACCTCAATCGGGTTGCTGTGTCTTGTGCTGCTGTATTCTCTCATAAAACGCGCGCGAAAGTGATGCGACACTTTTATTAGTGTTTTTTATTAGTGTTTCTTTTTGGTGGCCTTCTTGTTGGCCTTGGACCTCTTGTTCTTGATGTGCCTTTTGGATTTTCCGCCAAACCACGTGCTTGGGCGAAAAATGCTTACATTTGAGTTTGAAAACAAACCACCTTGATTGGTTTGCTGGGTTTGCTGGGTTTGCTGGGTTTCAACCTCTTTTTTTTTGAAAGGTCTAGCTACAGCTTCCAACAACTTTCCAAAAAAAGAAGGCGCTGGAGGAGGAACAGGAGGTGGTGTGCCTTGAACCGGACCCGGAACTAAAGGTCTTTGAGGAGTAGGACCAATTGCAGGAGGGGATAAAAATGAGGCTGAAGATTGCGTCGAGTCTGGTACTAATCCTGTTGCTTGTGTTTGTCCTGGTCCTGGTGCTGGTCCTGTTCCTGTTCCTGTTCCTGGTGCTGGTCCTAATCCTGTTCCTGGTGCTGGTGCTGCTGGCACTGGCACTGGGTCTGGGTCTCCACCCCTCCTTCTACGCAATTTGCGATGATTTTTCGTCTTAGCCATGTGTGGTTCTTATTATATTTGTATATAAATATTTGTATTCAAATATAATGAATCAAATGACGTCTCTCACAACTTGATGCGTTTACAACTTGATGCGTTTACAACTTGATGCGTTTACAACTTGATGCGTTTACAACTTGATGCGCTTAAACAGCTCAAGTGCAACGAGACCGCCGGCGACTTGTGCCAAAATGTAAGGCACCAAATCACTCGATGAAAGCTTTCCAGCGGCAACCATGGCAATAGAAACCGCGGGGTTGAACATGCCACCAGAAATGGCACCGCCAATCATGATCGCAACCGCCAAAGCCGCACCAATGGCAATGGCATTGCCAGTTGCCAAAATGATGTAAATGAAAAACAGAGTCCCGAAAAACTCGACCAAATATTTGTTCAGCATTATTGTTTGTGTGTGTGTTTATGTATTACGCAAATAAAAAAAAGTCATTCATGTCTCCTAAACATCCCCATGTTCGCATGGGTTGTTTCTGCTAAAATGAATTCAACCCTGTGATTCCTCTGCCAATGATGAGACCATGAATGTCTTGGGTGCCTTCGTACGTGTTTACAGCTTCCAGATTCAACATGTGTCTTATGATGTGATACTCGTCCGATATTCCGTTCCCGCCCAAAATGTCTCTGGCGGTTCTGGCCATGTGCAATGATTTTAAACAATTGTTGCGTTTCACAATTGAAATGGTTTCGGGTATTAAATTGCCTTCATCAATCAGTCGTCCCACTCTTAAAACGGACTGCAACCCCAGGGTTATTTCGGTCAACATGTCTGTTAATTTGATTTGAATCAATTGATTGGATGCCAACGGCTTGTTGAATTGTTTTCTATCCAATGCATACTCTCTCGACCTCAAATAGCAATCTTCGGCCGCGCCAAGAACCCCCCATGCGATGCCATACCGCGCATTGTTCAAGCACGTGAATGGGCCTTTCAATCCTTTCACGTTTGGAAGCATGTTTTCCTTAGGAACCACCACATTGTCCATGAAAATCATGCCGGTGTTGGATGCCCGCAGCGAAAACTTCCCCTCTATTTTGGGGCATGACAACCCGTGCATGCCCTTTTCCAATATGAATCCTCGTATGTCGTTGTTGTCATCCTTTGCCCAAATGATGAACACGTCCGCAATGGGCGAATTCGTGATCCAGTTTTTGCTGCCATTCAATGTGTAGTGCCCGTTGTTGAACACGGCCCGGGTCTTCATGCCCGACGGGTCGCTTCCATGGTCGGGTTCGGTCAGGCCAAAACACCCAATTAGATTGCCCTTTGCCAGCTCCGGCAAATACCTGTCTTTTTGAGCCTGGGACCCAAACTTGTGGATGGGATGCATCACCAGCGACGACTGAACGCTGGCGCAACTCCTGTATCCGCTGTCTACCCGCTCGATTTCACGCATCACCAGCCCGTACGAAATGTAATTCACTCCTGGACACCCATAGTCGTGAATGGTGGGTCCCAGCAAGCCACACTTGCCCATTTCTTTCATGATGTTCTTGTCAAACCGTTCGTGTCTAAACGAGGAAACAATGTTGGGTTGCAACACGCTCTTTGAAAACACGGATGCCATGTCTCGTATGGATTTTTCTTCCGAACTCAGCTGATTGTCCAACAAAAATGCATCCCTGTAATTAAATGTGCCGCGTTTCAACAATGTTGCAAGCGCTTGCCGTCTTAAAAACATTATGCCACGTATTGAATATATTTGCGCACATTTTTAAGCACATTTTGCCACAATAACTAAATCATTGTTTGTGCGTGTTGTATCTTTTTTTATGATTTTTCTTGGTTTGCTAAATCAAAATCAATATTGCAAAAATTGATTTCAACAATTGCCATTATATTAACAATAACCAATCCATCAATCAACCCCGACAATCGCAACAACGCAGCAAAATGAAGATCATGGTATTTGACACTGAAACCACTGGACTGCCTCCCAAGAACCGCAAGTGCATGGACCCCGCGCTATGGCCGCACATTGTTCAGCTCAGCTACCTCATGTACGACACCGACAATGACCAAATTCAAGACTTCAAGGACGTCATCATCAGTCTGGGCACGCACATTCCAATGTCCGATGAAAGCGTGGCCATTCACGGCATCACTCGTGAAATGTCGCTGCAACGCGGTGTGGATATCCGAATTGCGCTCTTTGATTTCAAAGCGGCGCTCACCCAGTGCGGCAAGTGCGTTGCCCACAATCTTGATTTTGACTGCAACGTGCTTCAAATGGAGGCCCGACGCAACAAAATGTCCTTCTTCTTCCCGTCCTCGTTTTGCACCATGCTTAACAGCACCGACTTGTGCAAACTGCCCTCGGCGCATGGCATGGGCTACAAGTGGCCCAAGCTGCTGGAGCTACACGAGCACTTGTTCCATCGCGTCCCCAAAAATGCGCACAACTCCAAAATCGACACGATTGTGACGCTGCGATGCTACCACATGCTGGTGCACAAGGAGGACTTGTGCCGCACCAGTCGCGAATTCCGCGCGCTGTTTCGCAATCACTGCACCATTGAATGCGAACGCGACGAACTCGGCGAATTCGGCGACATGACCGAAATGCCGTCGCCACCCAAACCAACTGACCACGCACACGCCCAAACTAAATGACGCAGCATAAACAAACGCCACACTCACAAAAAGCCCACATCAGTTGATCGCACACCAATTCACAAAACGGCACTTGCATCACTTGCATCACTTGCATCACTTGCATCACTGGCATCTCTGGCGTCAGAGGGCTTGGTCGCATCGGTGGCAACGACTCATCCATCCCATATGCATATAATAATGGTTCATTCAATGGCTCGCTCATATGAAAATGATATGATGATTATATGATACAGATATGACACATAAACAACCCTGATATATTTATATTATTTTTGTTTTATGCTGATATAAAGGATTGGTCATATTATTATTATGCAATGCGCGTTGAACTTGGAGTTGTACTGAATGCAATTGATGATGTCAAAGAACATTTGAAGGAGCAAGATTACATAACATGCATGAACATTTTGAGAGACGCCAACAAAATCATATTATCGCACGAAAGAAGAGTGGGCAATTTATGGGGTGCATATTACGAGTTAAGGGATGAAAATGAGTTTTATGAATTGCTTCTTGATTTCATTGGAACCAAACCCATAGAAGTTCCGCTTTCATTTGACCATGATGTAATCTGTCTCTCAAATGCAAGAGACTATTTGGCCAATTTGGATGATTCAGATGAGAACCATGAGATGATTGATGACGATGTTGTTCTTCATTTACAGAATATGGAAAAAATCAAGAGAAAATATGAAAGATTCATGCAGACAAAACACCCAGACTTGATAGATGAAGCAGGTAAATACATAATGAAGCACTCTGGATACGATGATTTTGAATTTTGCGGTCGTTTGTTCGAAAAACACGCGAGTTAATTTTTATTTCAATGATATTGTAATAAAAATTGAACAATGTAAACATTGCAAATAACAACTGACACAACCAACCAACATCATGCCAGGCATCAGCAAGAAACGACTGGCCGGCCAATTTTACACAACCCGTTGCGACTACATTTTAGACGGATTGCCGTTGCCTCTTCAATATTCCGATCGCGTCATCGAACCGTTCGCGGGAACCGGCGACTTGTTGAGTTGGATAAAGAAAAACGCCAGTGCTCTCCCGCCGATTGAAGCGTACGACATTGATCCCAAGCGCGACGACATCATGCAACGAGACACGCTCATGCATCCCCCGGATTACAGCAATGCGTTCGTCCTGACAAATCCGCCGTATTTGGCCCGAAACAAGTGCCCGGACAAAACCGTGTTTGACAAATACGACACCAATGACTTGTACAAGTGTTTCATGCTTTCCGTCGCAGAATGCGCTGCCGGGATTTTAATTATTCCGGCTGGTTTCTTCCTGTCGCCTCGCGACATTGACGCCCGATGCAGAAGCCAGTTCCTAACGAATCATCGCCTGCTTCAAGTCAGGTTCTTCGAGGAGGCCGTGTTTGAAGACACGCCCACCACCGTGGTTGCGTTTGCGTTTGAGCGGTCCGCCGCACCAATGACCGAGCAAACCGTGGATTGGGTCTCAATGCCGTCCAGCGCGCGCAAGACATTCCACATGCGGTCTCAGGATGGCTGGATCATCGGGGGTGATATTTACGACTTGCCCATTCTGACCGGCACAGGCGTCAAGGTGTTTCGACACGTGGAAGGACACGCGTTGAAAGCGGGCGAACAGCTGACCGAAATGACGCTGTGCGCATTGGACAGCGGCACCGAGCACGGCCGAATTTGTCTGGAATACAAGCCCGGCTACGTGTATCCGGCGAAAGACTGCAGCCGTTCTTATGCGACCTTGTGTGTGCATGGGACGACTTTGACCCCAGCACAGCAACAACGAATTTGCAATCAATTCAACGAGCTGATTGAAAAAAAAAGGGAAGAAACATGGAGTCTGTTTCTGCCACAGTATCGGGAATCCAAAGAATACGCGCGGAAACGCATTCCATTCGATTTAGCATATCGCATCGTTCAACATTTGATGACCCAATTGGGAGACTGAGACAAGTAAGTAAGCACAACATGCATTCAAAATCGGGCGTGAAACCATGCATCGAATGCACACATGTCGTCAATGAACACTTTTTCTTTCACGGTTGCGTATTCCGGCAAATTGAGTAAATGGCTGAACAGGACTTTTCTAGCATGACTTTGGGCACCGTCCAATACATTGATGAAATGCACGTTTGCATGATGATTTCCCAGAAGCAACACTTGCAATTGGGCTTCAATAAATGCATGCACCTCTCGCAACGTCCTGGTTTGAGAGCCACCCCCCTCGCATACCATTTTTAAATTGTACAACAACTTGTGTGTTGTCCCATCTTTGCCAACCAGTTGTTGAATTCCATCAAAATCCTCCGTCCAATCAAACCCGTCGGGGCGCGTCAGCGGGTTTGAAAGCGGCTGCATTTGATGGGTGCGTTTGTTTATGCGCGTGGTTGTTTTAGGGCACGATTTTCCCGTGATTTGTTCAACCTGCATGCGTTGCAGCAACTCGCACTCATTTGATTTTCCACCTTTGTACCATGGTTGTTGTTTTCTCCAGTCCTTTGTTTGAAGGTTGGACGGCACTGTGGTTGTGGTTGTGGTTGTGGTTGTCGTTGCTGCTGTCGTGGAAGCATTGGCCACCGCGCTGACCAGTTCATTCAAAATGCAAATTGATGCATAATATGCCGGGGACACACGTTTGATTGCCATGTTCGGGTAAGACTGTTTGCCACTAAATAAATAACTTTATATTTTGTTTCAATTTTTTACCCAATTGTGTGGGAGGAAATGAAAACGGTCATCATGCATTGAAATGCAGAACATTTAATTATAAGCGGTTCTAAGCTGAGCACATTGTGCATCCCTCGTCCATTTGTTCTCCCTTTTCTCCCTTTTCCCCCTTTTTTGATTCGGGTTCAATGGTGAACTGCTGCGGCTGATGGCGTGCTTTGCGCCGCAAGTAATACATGCCCGTCTTGAGCCCCTTGGACCACGCGTAAAAGTGCATGGACGTGAGCGCGGCGTAGTTTGGGTCCTCCATCCACAGATTCATGCTCTGGCTCTGGCAAATGAACGCGCCCCGGTCCGCCGCCATGTCAATGACGTGCTTCATCGGAATCTCCCACACCGTGCAGTACTTGCGCTTCAAATGCTCGCTCAGCCCACCAATGTGCTGCACGCTGCCCTTGTTCGCAATAATGTTGTTTTTGACGCCCTCGTTCCACAGGCCCACCGCCTGCAAATCCGCAATCAAGTGGCGGTTCACCAGAATGAACTCGCCCGCCATGGTGCGCCGCGTGTAAATGTTGCTGGAAATCGGTTCAAAACACTCCGTGTTGCCCAGAATCTGCGACGTGCTGGCGGTCGGCATCGGCGCCAAAAGCAGCGAATTCCTTAAGCCGTGCTTGACAATGCGCGCCTTCAAGGCATCCCAGTCATATCGCCCGGCTTCAGGCTCCACGCCCCACATGTCGTATTGCAGAATGCCTTGCGACGCGGGCGACCCGGCAAACGTGCTATAAGCGCCGTCCTGCTCCGCCAGGTCGCACGACGCCGTGAGCGCGGCATGATACATGGTCTCAAAAATCCGCTTGTTCAAAACGCGGGCTTCGTCGCTGCTGAACGCCAGGTCCAGCAGCATGAACGTGTCGGCCAGCCCCTGCACTCCGATGCCGATGGGCCGGTGCGCCAGGTTGCTGACCCGCGTCTTCGGCGTGGGATAATAATTCACATCAATGACGCGGTTCAAGTTCTCGGTCGCAACGCGGGTCACCTCGTGCAGCTTCTCAAAGTCGAACCCCGGGGAACCTGCGGTTCCCCGCACCCCTCCCTCTTGCGGTTGGGGGTGCGGGGGGCGCTTGTCGCCCCCCGGTATGAACCGGTTCAGGGCAATGCTGGCCAAGTTGCACACCGCCGTCTCCCGGTCGTCCGAGTACTCCATGATTTCCGAACACAGGTTGGACGACCGAATGATGCCCACGTTCTTCTGGTTCGTCTTCCGGTTCACGGCGTCCTTGTAGCACAGGTACGGCGTGCCCGTCTCCATTTGGCTGTCGAGAATTCGGAACCACAGGTCGCGCGCCTTCACTTTGCCGCGCTGCCGACCCTCCGCCTCGTATTGCGCATATAATTTGTCAAACTCCTCGCCGTACACGTCCGACAACCCCGGACACTCGTCCGGGCAAAACAGGCTCCACTCCGCGGAAGCCTTCACGCGAGCCATGAAGAGGTCCGGCACCCACAGCGCGTAAAACAAGTCGCGCCCCTTGGCGTCCTCGTCGCCGTGGTTCATCTTCATCTCCAAGAAGCGCGCAATGTCGGCGTGCCACGGCTCCAAATACACCGCAATCGTGCCGTTGCGCTTCCCGCCCTGGTCAATGTAGCGCGCCGTATTGTTAAACACGCGCAACATCGGCACCAGCCCGTTCGAGGTGCCGTTCGTCCCGCGAATGTGGCTCCCCGTCGCCCGAATGTTGTGCACGTGCACGCCAATCCCCCCCGCGTGTTTGGAAATATTGGCGCACTCCTTCAGCGTGTTGAAAATCCCGTCAATGCTGTCGCTCTCCATGGCAATCAAGTAGCAGCTGCTGAGCTGCGGTTTCAGTGTTCCCGCGTTGAACAGCGTGGGCGTGGCGTGCGTGAAGTACTTCTGCGACATCAGGTCATACGTGGTGCGCACCTTGCATAAATCCGATCCGTGTATCCCGATCGATACGCGCAACCACATGTACTGCGGACGCTCCACCGTTTTCCCGTTCGTGCGCATCAGATACGAGCGCTCCAGCGTCTTGAACCCGAAGTAGTCGATGAGAAAGTCCCGCGACACGTCAATCATGGCTTCCAGCTCGTCCCGTTTATCAACAACCACGTCCCAGAATTCGTCGCCGATCAGGGGCGATGGTTGGCCGCGCACATCGGTGAACTCGTGCAACTCGCGCATGGCTTCGTAAAATGTGGACGGCGTGGTTTTGTGGTGGTTGGACACGATGATGTAGGCAGCCAGCGTGCCGTAGTCGGGGTGCTGCGTGGCCATGGTTGCGCACTGCTCGGCCGTGAGCTCGTCTATTTTTGTCGTGGGGATGCCGTCATACAGCTGGTCAATAACCTTCATGGCCAACGCCGTGTAATTCACTGCAGTGATGCCGGCCTGCTGCCCCACATTCCGAATGCGGGCCAGTATCTTGTCGAAGGCGATGACCTCGTGCTCGCCATTGCGCTTGATGACGCGCATGTCCGTTTCGGAATCGGTCATTGGAGAGAAATTGATGTGTAAATCTGCATTTTATTCCAGTCATGGGTTTAAATGATTTCAAACCAGAATGTTATATAAATTAAATTTTCGATTTATTGAATGTATAAAAAAAACTTTTTTTGGTTTTGGTTTTGTATTCTTTTTTGTTTTAGGAAGCTGGGGTTATATGTTCAGACTCCGCGTATTGTTTGAACAACAACATGCGTTGATGGAGCGTGCAAAGCCTGCTGTGAATTCGCGAGACGAGCGGCTGAATGAGTGATGGAATGGCGTCCTTCATGTCCTGTATGACGCGCAATGACATTTGAACCATGGTTTCCATGGTGACGGATTCCAACGAAGCAGGCGCACCACGCTTGACGGTTTTGCGCCCATCACGAATACTTTTCCAGTATTTGTTGATTTGCTGACGTTGAACCTGAATGATGCGAATCATCATTTTGCGAAGACTGCAAATCTCGTTCATCAGAGCCAATATGGGCTTTGCATGCTTGCTGTGTGCATGTGCAATGGCGTCATACTGATGTTGAATGCCAGCCATGTGGGTGCGAACCAACGTGGGGCACTTGGCCACGCGATGAAGGTGTGCTTTTGAGTGCGCCATTGATAAATCAATAATGTATCGAAGAATGCTTTGAAAAGCTAAATCTGGTAGTTGGAACTTGGAGTGGCTAGGCCTGATTACAACAAGACAAATGAAAAGCAATTCAATTTTTTTCATTTTCATACATTTTTTGGGATGACATCGAGTCATGTTTTCACATTAACTGCTCTTATTGGACGTAAGGCTGGAATTCATCGGTTTCAAAAATTCATTCTGGGTTTCTAAATCCTGCAAGTAATTGTTGTCCTTTAAGAAGGGATTCATGCCCACTTGCGGTGTTAATCCGCGTTCGTATATTTTGTCGCTGTTATTCTCTCGTTTGGAATGTTTGAACTCCTGAAAGTGGTCTTGTTGTTGTTGTTGTTGTGTCTGCTGCTGTTCCGGAGATTGCCGTGGGTCTTGCGACTGTTCTTCTTGCACCGCATATGGATTTGTGGTGCTATATGTTTTTGTTCGCGGCGTTTTTAAATTCTCAGAGGGGTGCGACGGACGCCACATGACATTGGACGAATTGGGTTGATTCATTATTATACTAACCGGAAAAAAAATGGAACAAACTTACTCACATGCGTGCATGGTTTCCTATGAACATTTTTGGGACAGTTAAACTCCAATGAATGGATGCAGACCTAACTAAAAATATGAACGCTGTGCAAAAAATGGAAATTTGATTGACATATTGAAGTGATAAATATTTCAAAAGAAAAACATACAATGCACAACCAAATAGAACTGGCACCGCATACAAATCATGCGACATAATGAGTGTTTTGTGTCCGGACAAAATGTCTCGCACCAACCCTCCGCCAATTGCAGTTATTACTCCTATTATGATGGCAAATGTGCAATTGTTGGGAAATTTGTTCCATGCTTTGCGGGCGCCTTGAATGCCAAACATGGCTGCACCTAACCCATCCATGTAAACAATGAAATCGAATATTTGAGAGTGTGAAAGAAAGTGTGCAGTGTAAAATGCAACTAAGCTGGCAATCGTGGACACCCACACATACATTGGTGTTTTAATCCAAAAAATGGGAACATCCATGATTACATCACGAATGGTTCCTCCTCCAAGTGCAGTGATTACTCCTAAAACAATTGCACCAAACAAATCAACATCCGGAGTGTAAATTGCGAGGACCCCTGTAAATGCAAATGCAACAACTGCAATCATATTTGCAGTAATATCAAATTTATCATGTTGTGCAGCATTGATGATGCGTTTTTTTGGTAGAGCAGTGTGCGTAAATTTTAAAATGATGACTGTCATGACGATAATCAAAATAATGCCAATTTGTAATTTGCGCATGGTTCGTCGTTTATAAAATCACACATTTTATTATTTTGTTGCATGGGGTTCTACGCAATCAAGCATCCATTGTATCGGGATTTCTTATCAATGGTGGCCCAGCAGTCGTCGCATGCAAACCCGTGCTGCTGCCGGTCAGCCACCTTTTTCAAAACGAATTTCGACTTATTGCACTTATTGCATTGGAATTTGCGAATCTGATTGTCATCCAGGGTGTGGGTCTCCATGGCCAATGAATATTATTATGCAAATATGCAAAATAATAATATAAAAAATTGATTCGATAAACGCAAATAAATAATGCAATTAAATCAATACCAATCAGCAACACAATGGCCTCTGACAGTCATCAGTTCCACCCGTTTGAAATCAATGGCAAAAAATACCTGATGTGCAAGCTCCCCGACCAACCCTTCTCCACGCTGCACGACCCCAAAACCAAAGAAATCGTGGGCCAATGGAACAACGACGCCGCGCAGTATGACATATTCCCTGCAAAGCGCCCCCTCATGACGGACCAACAATTTGAGCAGCACATGCGGCAGTTAATCGCATCCGGAGCTGCATTTACTTTCCACTAGGATGAAAACAGGCGCGCCATGTTCACCACCTCCGGCTTGGCCGTCGCCGACGCCTGAAAAATCTTCAAGATGTGCGCATCATCCCGAAATCGAATGCTGTATTCCTGCTGCAACTTGTTGCGCCCAATGCGCCCCAGCGCTTGAATGATTTTTTCCTGGCTGATGTCGTTCAAATCTTTGCCCAAATACCCATGGCAGAACTGGTAGTTCGTGCCGTAAATGTAGTCGGTTGATGCAATGATCAAGTACAGCCGCTGCTTCTGTGCCAAGTCCTTCATGATCTCGGTGTACGTCTTGTTGGAGTTCGACTGCTCCGTCATCACCCCGACCCCCATCATCAGCAGCACCTTCCAAATGTTCTCAATCTGCAACACCATGATGCGCTCCACGTCCTCCGGTTCCACCTGCGACGTGAATGGGTGCGTGGATGCAATGGCTTCTTCGGTTAAATGCGGCGCCCACCGCTTCAAATGTTCCGCTCGGTTCGGAACAAACATGTCGTTCAACGCACCCCATTTCACCTGCTGCCGCAGCTCGTCTATCTTTTCTTGGAGCCGACGCACTTCCGGACTGAACCGCATGTCATCCATTTTCTTGTTGTTTTTCTTGTCTTTCATCTTTTCGTCCTTGTCATTGTTGCCCTCTTCCATTTTGTCCTCAATCTCGCGTTCCAGCTGCTCCATCTCATCCTTGATCGCGTTGTTGTGGTCAATGATTGCCATCAAGTCGTCCATCACGCACTCCGGAATCTCCGCAATCTGCAGCGCGAATCGCGCGATTTTCTCCACGTCGTTCGCCAAAAACAGCGTCGGCCCGCACGTCAGCGTGTGCGCGTCTTTTGATGTTACGTTGACGTTCGAGGGATGCATCCGCGCGCGCTTCGCCTGGAAATGCGCCCAAAGGTCGGGCCACTTGTCGGCCTGCACGTTTTCCAGCAGCTCCAAGTAATACTCCTTGATGTTCGTCATGTTGATGTCGGCTATGTCCGAAAAATGCCGCTCGACCGCGTACCGGTTCGAGGTCCACAACCGCTCCGCGTTCACATGAGAAATGAACCGAACAACTTCGCGCAAGTCGAAGTAGCGCAGCAGCGTTTTGTATTTGCGACAGTGCGCCGCCGATGCCAGCATTGCATCATGGCACTCGAACATCAAGTGCGGCAACTGCACATACCCGTCCTTGTTCACCAATGATATGGTTTTTTGACAGTCGTGGCTCACGATGCTGTGCACTTGGGCGCTCAAAACCCGCGCCTGAAAATCCATGATGGTGGGCGCCATGTCCGCCTGTTGCGGCAGCGTGGCCGACGACAGCACCACATTGGGAACAATGTTTTCGGTCCAGTTCTCTTTGATCAGCGAGTGAAACTCGTGTTCGGCGTAGTCCATGGTTATTGTGGGCTCGTCCCAGTACAGTAGGAGCTTATTGAGCGGGTTGAACGCGTTCATGTAATACATGGCGTGCTTGTACGACTTGATGTCGCTGATCATGATTTCCACATTGTCGCCCACGCTGTTGTCCACCTTTCGAATGCCACCCGTGCGGCGATCGCGAATGACGTCTTTTGCCGAGTAGTAATGGAGGCGAATGTTGTCCACGCTGCCGCAGCCAAATGCAAACGCGATGCGCTTCTTCGCGGAAATGCAGGCCTTGGCCAGTGCCAGGCCCACATGGCGCGCGGCACACACAAAAATGACGCGATAGTGCTCGCTGAGCCCGATGGGTGTCAACGTTTTTCCTGTGCCCGTGGGCGCAATGTAGAGCACCAGTTTGGGGGTTGTGTCGTTTTTGAATGCCGTGAAAATCTGCTTTTGATGCTCGTACAGCTTTGTGTCGCCGCATTTGAACACGTACTCGTTTTTCTCCACGTACTCATGCGCTTTGTTGATGAAAGTGGCGGGGTCGAAATCACTTTCCACTAATGCAACGACAAACTCAATGAACGCGTTCACGTGCGGGTTGATGTGCTCAATGCTGTTTCGACGCAACAAGCACATGCTGTAGTAATAGTACATCCATTTGGGACGGCTTGGAATGGCGGATGGCAGCGGAGGGGCGCGCTTCTTTTTGGACTCCGACACGCCTCGCAAATGATCGCGCCAGTGCGAATACATGTGCGGGAACTTGTTGTTCAGAAGGTTGAGCAGCAGTCCCAACAACACGAACTCATAAATTTTTGTTTTTTGATCGTCCAAATTGCTGTTCGTGTTTTGAATGCGGATGAGATCGGCCTTTTTCACCAGCTTCTTTTTATCCGTGTCGGTTTTGAAGTCCGACAGTCCGAATGCTTCCTGCATTTCATCCACATGCGGTTTGAAATACAGCTCGAACATGTGCGCATGCATTTCGTCGGATGGCGCTATTTTCATGTACTGCAACAACGTGTGGGTTGAATTGCGCACGATGTTCACATTGTGAAACCCCTCTTTTATGAGCTCGTAAATCTGCTGTTCTTCGTGCGAATCCGGCACCTCCACGCTGTCCCATTCGCTCTTTGTCAGTTTGCCCTGCGCGAAATCCATGGTTCCAAAAACAGTGGCTCCGATTTAAGTTATAATGGTTTATTGCCGTTTCTTTAAATGCATTCATTAATGTTTTTTTTCCAGTTTAGGCAAACTTCAACTTCAAAACGTTTTGAATTGCTCAAAAAATTGATTTTGGTTTAATCCAGTTAAAACGAATGCAGTGATAGAACATAACGTTCAAGACAAATGACGAATCAAGCCGCCGCAACCGCCGCAGCCGCCGCAACCGCCGCAACCGCCGCAACCGCAATACCCTTGCTTGTCAGTCCGCCCCTCCTCATTAGCATTGACGGCAATATCGGGTCCGGCAAATCCACCACATGGGACATGTTGAAAGAGGCATACGCCGGACGCGATGACGTGCATTTTGTGGAAGAGCCGGTGGATTCATGGCATCACATCAAAGACGGCGCGGGTGTGCCCATCATCACCAATTTCTACAAGGATCACAAGGCATATGCGTTTCGGTTTCAAATGATGGCGTACATTTCGCGCCTGGCTCTCCTGCGCCAAACGGTTCGCGAACACCAAGGGCGCTGTCGCGTCATTATATCCGAGCGCAGTGTCGACACTGACCGCAACATCTTCGCCAAAATGCTATACGACAGCGGCGACATTCAATTGGATGAATACACCATTTACAACATGTGGTTTGACGAGTTTGTGCGAGACTTGCCGGTTGCCGGGCTCGTCTACATTCGAGCCGACCCCGAGAAGTGCATGGAACGCATCACGAAACGAGGCCGCGAGGGCGAAACCATCCCCCTCGAATACGTCCAGAAATGCCATGAATATCATGAGGTGTGGACCAACGGCATGGCGTGCAAAAAACTGACGATTGACGCCAACACGGAAATCGAGGAGACGGCAAATCAACGCGTGCAAGAAATTGTGCGGTTTGTGGATGAACTGACACAGCATTGATTGCCAGCCATTGGTTGGTCCAATGAAAAATTAACACTTTTTTTTTCATCACATGCTCAGCACATCCAGCTCATCCCAAATGTCGTTGCATTTGCAATCAAAGTCATGTCGGCGGCGCAAATGTTTCGCACATCCAGCATGAGCGCCATGTGGCACGCACTCAGTGCAATCATGGCCAGCATGCGCGGCACTTGTTTCAACATGAACCGCTGCTGCACCGCGTTGTTGTGGTCATTGTCATCCAGCAATGAATATTCGTGCTGGGTCGTGGTTGGCTCCGTGCGCCGTTTCAAAAGGCGCTGCGCAAGCGTGGTGTTGATGTCCGGCGCGCACCGGCGCAACAGCTTCAGCGCCGGATAAAACGCAACCGCAATGAACATCATCATCGAGAGCCAAATGTTGCTGTCGGTGATCAACACAATGTACGCAACGTCCATTGCGACCACGGTCATGTGCAGGCCGCGGCTGGCCCATTTGGCCGCGCGGCTCAACAAGATGGTGCGTTGCTCGTCGTCCGGAACGTAGAGACGCATGGTTTGGCGACTGGGCTCGTGCAACTGCGCACTCAACCCGTAGTGGTAAATATTCACGAGCGCGGACCCGGTGTACACGGCGCGCATCAGCGTCGGTGGATGCACGCATGCTAAATACAGGCTTTGCATCAGGCCAATGCAGGAACACCAATGAAATAGGAGAACGGTGGGCTGCATTATTTAACAATTGATACTAGTTGGTACTATACTATAAACACATGTGTCTATAATATATTAAAAGACCATATAATTTTATGTGTCAGTTGTGCAACAACAACTTTTGCCGCCCCGATTGCGACTTAAACTTCAAAATGTCTAATTCTCTGGATGTGGTCGGGAAACTAGTTGTGCCGTAAATGTCCTGCAAAAGCAGCCACTCAAACATGCCGCCCGGATAAACGCGCACGTTTTTGAACCCGAGGCCCATCAGCTGCTGGTATTTTTTATGCACCGCGTCATCGTTCGCGTTTTTTCCATAGACGATTATCTCTCGATCCTTGCCCTTTGGTTCTGACAGCATTGTGTTCATGGACACTTCCTCCTCGTCAATTGGCAGCGTGCCCGGAATCAGGCACCCCTGCATCCCTGGCGGCAGCGTGTTGATTAGCAGCCACGGGTGCGTTGTCGCGTAATAATTGGAATACTTGTGCTGGTCCAATGGATTGGTTGTGCGACATATGCACTGGATGTCCTCGTAATTTACTTTCGAAATTGAAACACTGGAACCCATCACTTCATTTAGGGTTTTGGTTGTGGTTTGGTTGGTTGATTTGATGATTCTCTAATAAATTAAATGTTGGTGATGTATTTAATTTATTTTTCATACGCATGTGTTATACTTTTAACATCACTTCTATGCGCGATGTCATTGTCGCAGTTTAACCCACATTTTTCATTCCTTGTCGAATCCGATGACCGCGCAGTCCAGCCGCTTGCCCGCGTGCCCGGTAGTCAACGAATCCGCGTGACCGCCTTTGCCCAGGTCGTCCTCATCCTCGTGAACAACGAGCGACCGCCCGATAACAGATAGTTCCCCCTCAAACAGAGAGATTTTGGGGGTGGAAAAATGAAACGTGCTATAATGTTCTTTTGTAGCCGTGATGTTGCCGAAATCCCCTGCATGCGAATGCAAACTGGCACGCGACCCGTGATCCGCATTCGTCGGGTTGAAATGGCCGCCGCAGTTGGCGCAGTCGCTGCTCAGCAAATTCCCGTATTGATGCACGTGAAACCCGTGCTTTCCCGGCGCCAGGTTTTCAATGTGCCCCGACACCTTCACGGGCGAAAATGGGTCGTCCTGCTTGAATGACACGTGGCTGCCTTTCAGCTTGCCCTGAAACACCGCGATGGCTTTCATTGATGATTAATATATGCAAAATGCACACCATACATTTAATATGATATTCATCGTATTGTATTGTTTGCATATTGGTATTGTTTGTATTTGGGTTGCATCGCTTAAATGCTGATTTTGCGCGCTGCACTTTTTTTTACGGTTCGGGCCAGCCGCAGCGCTCTACTTCGTTTATCACACCCGTTCTTCAAAATGGAGTAATCCACGGCAGCCGCCTTGCCCCCCGTGATCGCGCTGGCCAGCCGGGCGTAGCCCCACGACTGCGGCGTCTGATTGGGGCGCGACCCCGACGAATAAAACGCGCCTTCCCCCTTTTTCACAATTTTCCGCAGCGAGCCAATCGAACATTTGGTCGCCTTGGCCAACGCCGCATTGGGGACAACGTGGTCCACATGATACATGTTGCGGGCTGTAACCACGTGTTTGGATGCAACGTGCGGATACGACTTCAGCTTCGTGGTGCGTCCATCGTATTTGCCGCGCTTGTACAGCCGGCGCGACCGCCTCAACATTGCGATCTGCTTGCTTCGATCCTTGCGCGACAAAGTGCGCGGAACATAGCGCATCGGAACGCGGATTTTACCCGTGGTCATGCTATTTCGTATTTGACGGTGCGAATGCATGTACATTGCATAGAATATAAATGCAACCATTCGGGAAAAATTAATTGAATGACACCACGATTTCCACTGTCTCTTTTTTGATGCTTTTCGTCGCCGAAATGCTCAACTCCTCGCGCTTCTTTCTGGTTTTGTTGTTGTTCTTGTTGCTGTTACTGGGGTTGCCGTTGCTGGGGTTGCCGTTACTAATGCCTTCTGCGGTTGCGTCGTCATTCGCGCATTCATTCTCATCCGCACTTTGTGAATGGGAGTGGTTGTTTCGTCGCGACGTGCTGTTGCGCGCGTTCATGTCATCTTCGATTGTTCCATAGTGGGCCTCAATGTATGCAACCACGCCGTTTTCCAGCGCCCATTTGAAGAAATTCAGCTGTCCAATCGTGGTTTGAATGAAGGTGCCGTTGCTGTAAGGGATCGTGATGCGGTCCCACCGGCAAAAGGGATCGAACCGGCGCTTGCTGTATGCTTTCAGCTTCAGCTTGTAATCCACATACACTTTGAACCGCCGGTTCGCACCCACTTCATACACCGTGAAAAACTTCTTGGCATAATTCGTGGCAAACCAGTCAATGATGCGGAGAGAAATTGGCGACTCTCCGTTGATGATCTTCAACATCTTCTCCAAATTGTTGTTCTCCTCATAAAACTTCATTAAATTTGTCATGAGCAAATCATTCTGCGTTGTGTAATTCGATGACATGGATGGCGTTAGTATTTAATTATGCATGAATGACATGGTTTAGTGTATTTAAACCATTATTGGGTATAAACATTTTATTTACTCAAATAAATTAATTATATACATAAATCATATGACCATTTAAAATGCAACCCGCACCACACATCGTTTATACACCGGTTCCGGATTCTCCGTTTTCTCCTCTTGACATGAATCCGCCAATGCTTGATGCAACCATGCGCAGCGATTCACCCGACCCCGGCAGTCCTCGACGAGCCAGTCCTCGACGCCGCCGCGGCAATCCTCCCCGACGATGGGGTGATGTACCGATTGAAGAAGCCGCCCCAGAAGAGCGTCGAATTTTTAGAGGAAAATGGGGACGCCAATGCAAAAGGCAAACATGCAAAAAGACCCCACGTCCTCCGCCTCCTCCGCCTCCCGCTGCAGCCATCGCGGTTCATGGAGGAACTAGAAGACGCGCAAATGGAAGCAGAAAATGCAGAGGCAAAACGCATCGCAAAACGCATCGCAAAACGCATCGCAAAACGCATCGCAAAACGCATCACAAAACGCATCGCAAAACACGTTGTTAAATGATTTACAACATTTATTTATATTATGTTATATATATTCATATATCCATTGTGTAAACCATGAACCAAATGCACCTGATTTACATTGTTTTAGCAATTGCGGTCATGTGCTTCGGGCTGCACATGTGCTTTCAAACCAACCGGCAAGAAGGGTTCGCTCTGTCGCCCGGTTCTTCCCCCGACGCAACCACGTATCCCATGCTGTACAAGGATTACCCCATCAAAACACCCGGCGGCATATCCGACATGTCGTCCGACGACTTGTGGCAATTCTATCCCGTGTTTGACAACGGGTTTGGCCAATACACCAACAACGTTCGTTTCTGGGCCACGCCAAACAACGGCAAGTGCTCTCGCGCTGAAATGTGTGGGGGGTTGTACAACGACAAACCCATTAAGGACATGCACATTGTTCCGGTTCCAAAACCCATTTCATTCAACTCCGACGTGCGTCGCGTCAATTTTTACGGCTCGGAGCCCATGACGTGTCCAGACCTGCCTGCACCGGATGTTGCAAACTGTTTGTATTACGGACTCAAAACGGACTCGCTTGCACCCCCGTATCAGCCAACGCTTTTAGGCAATTAGTTTCATTTATTTTAGATTATCGTGAAAATAATCTAAAATCTCTCCTTCTTAATGTTCGCGAACTTCAAATGTTATGGGATTTGTTGTCCGGTTTCGTCTGGTGCGTCCTTGCGCCGAGGCTCTTGGTCTCCTTGAACGGACCGCCGCCTGGTTGCGCTGTCTTCGCTTCGGTTTTTCCTTTACTTCGTTCGCGTCTTCGACTTGCTGTTGTTCATCGTATTCTTCATCCTCGCGAGACAGCATTTGCCCCATTTTGAACAAGCCCTGATTGTGATTATGGTTATATTATAAATTGCAACTAAAATTGCTGCAATATGACGCACCTAATATAATTATTTTCTTGCATTACTACATAATCAAACTAGACCACTAAAAGAAGATGGCGGATGAACCCCCATTCAAGGTGAATCGGTCTACATTGCCCCCATCGGTGAAGACATTGTTCAATCCAAAAAATTGTTTTGTCAAGGGAGGTTTGGTGTTTGATGATAAGGAACGCCCAGTGTTGGCCGGAAATTGTCAAGTGGTGCAATTCGGAAAGGTGCAATTCGGAAAAAATAAGGGAAATGATTGCATGTTTGTGTGTCAGGCGGATTTTTCGAAGGGTTCTCAAGAAGAAGAAGAACGTCCAGTGTTGGCATCTTTCGTGTTTAACGACATGGGAAGAGTAATTGATTTATATTTTGGGAATGGCGCTGCAGCTCCATCAACGACAACCCATGTGAAAGATGGAACCCGTGCGTCATTCGGAATTCTGCCTCCACCACCACCGCCAAAGCTGCTGCATCGGCCACATTCGTTGATAATGTTAGCAACACGAATGAAAGAAATACGTGAACACTTAAAACAAAACCACAAATCCATGACTGAACAGCAAGCACGTGAGTTGAATGATGAAAAAAACAAACTAGCTCAAAAACAATTTAAAGAAGAGGAACAAGCAAAAAAAGCGGCAGAAGAAGAACATGCGAGAGCACTCGACGAATACGCTAAAAACCCTTGGGGATGCACGCGTGTTTTGAAAGGACCGTTGACTTTTGTGGGATGCCAGCTGGACACAGGGTGGGGACATTATGGTTCTTTCGTTGAGGGATTTCCATATGTTTCATGTATTCAAGTTCATGCAGATTTTGACGAAAGGTTGGAGATGTCTCATGATAATGAAAAGAAAGTAAAACCATATTTTGAATATGCCCCTCATGCTGGAAGTAGGTATGGTTCAAGCGCTAGTCAATATTATGAAGGTGGGGGCTTCGACAACTTTGGGGGAAACCTCGGGCATGAAAGTTTCGTTGTTCTCCAGGATGAAAGAATACACACGATGGAAACAAGACAAGGTTCATGTCCTCGCCCCCGACCCGTTCCACCAACACTCAGTGCATTGAACCCGGATACAAAAAAAAAATATGAGGTTGAATTGAGAAAAGGACATAGGTCGCTTCTCTTGGAAATGAGAGCTTTGGAATGGATTGGAATGAATCCGTTAATATTTCCAACAACAGAATCCATTGATTTAAACTTTGCTAATACAGCATTTAGGTGGGTTCATGATCTTTCAAAACAATTTAAAGAACCCGGGTTGTCATTCTCGCCTGCTGTCCTGACCGAAATGTTAGCGAAACGTGCGTCCCCCGCAATGCTTGCGCCTTCAATGAGGGGCAGCCTATTTCATTCGTTGGTGCAACAACCTGTGACTGCCGCAACCAAAAACATCACTGAATGCAGTTGCATTCCAACAAACCATGATCCAAGATGCCCAAACCAATTTTGTCAATACCGGCATGCCGCGCCTGAATATCTAAGTTTCATGTGGCCACGAATTCAGTTTGAATCAGTCAATCCTCGCGCCAGGTCAGCATTGAATGCTGAAATATTGGTAGTGGCGGCAAGAGAGCAAGAACAAGCGGCAAAAGAAGCGGCAAAAGCAGCGGCAGCAGAAGCAACTGCAGCGGCAAAACTGAAAGCGGTGGAGGAAAGAAAAGCGGCAGCAGAAGCAAAAGCAGCGGAAAAAGCAGCGGCAAAACAGCAAGAACAAGCGGCAAAAGCAGCGGCAAAAGCATCCGCAGTGGCATCAGCACCACTAAGAGGCAAACGTTCCGCGGCACCAGCATTTGCAGAAATAGTCGCATCATCGGCACCAATAAGCATGGCATCCGCGGCACCTGTGGCATCATCTGCATCCGCTGCACCTGCCGAACCTGCTAGACAAAGCAGAGGACGTTCAGCGGCACCTGTGGTATCTGCGGCATCAGCAAAACGTGCATCAACTCCACCATCCAGAAAAAAAAAGAAAGGAGGATCCAAATCCAAATCCAAACGACGAGACCGAAGATGAATTCAAAGTTCATTTATGTATTCCACAACCTCCGCTTCAGACACGCCTTCTTCCATCATGAGTTCAATTTCACCCAGGATGGCAACCTTGTCATCCAATTGCATGGCTTCGGTTTTCTTGATAAAGTGTCTCCGGGTGCTTTCAGGCAATAAACGCAATGAATCTTTAAATAGTCGGGTTTCTTCTGCGATTTCGTTGGCCCGTTTCAATCCGATGATGTCAATCATCGTAGGCACCGTGATTGCGTCGGTCAAACTTTTCACCAAATATGACGTTTTCGGCACTTCGCTCATCTGGAGACTGGACATGTACAAGCTTTTTACCGCTTCATTTGACGGAACCAAATACAGCATCGACACGCCATGTGCATTGGAGTATTCAATTATTTTTTGCAATAATTTAATGCCCATGCCACGATAGCTTTCATCGACCGCGCCTTCCGTTTTCTTGCGCCGCACCGACACCTCCACAATGTACGCCGTTTTATGCATGGTTCCGTCCGTTGCAGGCAAATCCTGAAACCGAACCGAACACCAGGCACATATGACAAGGTCTTGCGTTTCCGGATCCTGTCTCACGGCAACGAACATGTGCCAGTTTTCCTTACACGCGGACTTCCACGGGAATATTTCATAAAAAAAATGCCGCTGTTTTGTTGCCATTTTCGCGAATCTCTCAATCAACTTCTTCTGCATTTGATTGTTGCAGTCGAAATGATACACGCCGCAGGCGACGTCTTGACTCTTGTTGGATATCTCACACACTTTGTGCGGGTGCATTCTTTCCATGAAGGTCATTCTGGGGGGTCTGCTGGAGGACCTTGGCGACCTTGGCGACCTTTTAGGGGACCCATTGGGGGACCTTTTAGGCGACCTTGGAGACCTGCTCTTTGCGGAAAACATCCCTCCGCGTTTGCCTCGCTTAACTCTTCTAACGGTTTTGACCATGAGTGGCATGCATATTGCAAATATAAAATTTCATTGCAATCCGTCCGACTCATGATGACAACCCGGCGCGTGGAATGTGCACCTCTTTTGCAAACGCCTTGATGATCTTCTTGTGCGCGCTGTCATCGCATTCAATGTTTTTGTACAGCTCTTTGCATATCGTCTGATACTCAACGTGCATTTTCTCCTTGGTTTCCCAACCCGGGTGCGCATCCATCCACTCTTGAATCGTGCGGGTTTGATAGCACGACGCCATGTAAATGAACTTCTTCACGTATGAATTGTCCTCATCCTTTATCCATTCATCCGTTTTTATGTACATGGTCTCGCGCTTCAAATCCGTGCAATGAATCGGGCGCTTGTGCACGTCCATGCCCTTCAAATTGTTGACGATGATGGAACTGACGCCTTCCACAATGCCATTTGTCTTCGTAAATTCCAAATCTTGTAGCGTGATTTTGAGAGTTTTTGCGAAATCACTCAACTTAATTGCATCCTTGCAGTCATTGTTTAAAAACATGTTCAGGTTGAATTGCGTGTTGTTTGTGGTGATGATGTTCCCGTTCCCGATTTTAGGCGTCATCTCTTGAATGGTTTTGATCAGCTGTTGATTCGATTCCTGCTGCTTCATCATGATTTCATAATTCTTGTCCAACATGGTGTTTCTGTCATTCAACAGCATCTTCACCACAGTTTTCAATCCCATTAGCTCATCATTCACATCCGGCTTGTCCAGCTTGTCAAATTTATCAAGCTTGTCCAGCATGTCCTTTGTCAAACCCTTGTATTTGTCCGGTTTATCCACCAAGGTCAATGACATGGAGGCATCATCCTCATCTACCATTGCTTCTTTGGGATTGGAGTTGGAGTTGGAGTTGGTTGCTGCCACCATGATCACTTTGCAGTTCTTCTTGTGATTGAACAACGACGACCTCAATTCAAATGTTTTCCCACACGCACACATCCTGGACCTCGCCTTGGCATCAGGCAAGAGAGAATAATGCTTAATCTTGTGCTTTTCGGTTTCACAATGTTGCGTCATATGGCTTTTTCTTGTGCACGAATAATTGCACAAGCCACATGTATATCGATTTGGTAGTTGATTATCATCTGGTGGTTGATTCATCGAATTTTTATCAATGCTAAAGTGGGTTGGATTGTGTTTATATTCTTTAAATATTTTAATTTATCGTCATTGCCTATTTTTCATCTAGTGTTTTAAAACGCTTTTTGCATTTAACATTTTACACCATACATCGTTTGAATTGTGATTGTGTGCAAAACCGCTTATGCTAAGGCCACCTATTTGTTTTATTTGGGTTGTCCAAAATAAAACAAAATAGGCGCTATTTTGAAATCGTCATCAATTGACACTTGTTGTGCTGCAATCGGGTTGAGTGCACCCAGATATTCATTGCTAGACAACTTTCATTCGTTTTATCAAAATCGGACAAAATAAAACAAAAAATGGCATCCATCAAAATCACATGTCAATTTTTTTGGGCCAAAAAATCGGTTTTTTTGGATGCATTTTTTTTGTGAGCATTATGCTCTCGGGTTTTACCACAAATCTTGTAAAATAAAATTGTTATTTTTTATTTTTACTTTGCACAAGAGTCAAAAAAATTTCAGAAAATGGACAAAAACGATGTCCAAAAATGGATACCCCGTTACCTTTTTGCGCAAAAACGCGCGGCACTAGGTAATTTGCGGAACTTTTTTGGAGCGATAATTGAGAGACCATGCATGCAGTGGGAATTAATCAATGTGTGAAACCTGTGGTTTTCAGTGTGGATCGGAGTTGAAATGAGGTGTATTTCCAAATTTTTAATATAAACTTAAATCACAAAATGGAGCATGTTGTTAGCGTGATAATCCCTACTTTCAACCGATTTGGTTTTTTGTTGAATGCATTGAAATCGGTCAAAGAACAGACATACAAAAACATTGAAATCATTGTCGTCAACGACTATTCAACTGAAAAGGAATATTACGAGTACGCATGGAGAGAAAATGGCATAACCATCATTCATTTAGAACAAAATACTAAAAAATTGTTTGGATTTGCTTGCGCAGGATATGTGCGAAATAAGGGAATCGAAGCAGCACATGGAACCTTCATAGCATTTTGCGATGACGATGACATGTGGTTTCCTTCCAAAATAGAATTGCAAATGAATGCAATGCAAAATGCGAGTTGCGACATGGCCTGCACCGATGGATTGATCGGCACTGGAGTGTATGATGCGAATAAATCATACCAGAAATACAATGCGGAACATTACTACGATGTTTTGAAAAACATTTATAAGAGCAAAAACAGCGATTGCTTGACCAATGGATTTCCTGAAATATGGACGTTGGATTTTATACGCATTCACAATTGCATCATCTGTAGTTCCGTCTTAATCAGAAAAGATGTGTTGGACAAAATAAACAACATGAAGTGCGTTCCAAATGGCGAAGAAGATTATGATTGTTGGTTGCGAGCATTGACCCACGCCAATTGTGTGTATGTTCCCAACGTGTGTTTTTATTACGACAATGGGCATGGATATGGCAGAGATTATTGAAAATGTGAATGCAATGAATATTTAAAAATCAATTCAAAAAAAATTGAATTGAAATCAATCGAATGCTAATTGGACGCAGTGTTTATCCAATCTACCACATTAGATCCGAACAATGTTTGCCTATCTTCGTTCCAAAAACGCGGTTCTTGCCAAATATCAATTCCTTGCTGAATTCATTTCAAAAAAGATGCGCACCAATGTGTGCGCCAATGTTTCCCCGTTGTCCGGCCTGGATCCTTCCAATGAGGATGTTGCGAAAATGCTGGCCGAAATCCACATGCGCGAGTGTTCGTGCATGATGCAGACCTTGGACCAGGTGCATGTAATTGCGGCCCGGTACCACGAAGACGCGTTTGACAACACGGACGCCTACATTGGTCTGCAGTTTGTGCAACTGCCCCCGCATGAAATGACCGCCGAGCAGCGTCATGCGTCGCAACTGCTGCTGGGGGTTGGCCAAAGCTTCTCCGAAGCCCATGCTGCGTTGAAGTCCATTGGGTTGTCAAGAGGCGACATCATGGGTCACAATTCCGTCAAGATGTCAATTTTGGCTGAGCAATTCAAAGACTCACGAACCGTGGCAGAAGACGCGTTTGGTCGTCTGCATCACGTGTCCAAAAAAGTGTGGAGCCTGGTGAACATGCTGGCGTTCTCCAACCTGTTTCGGTTCGCCGACCCGAGACAACCCATCTGCATTCCGAACCCGAATGACGCCATCTTCATTCCCCGCATTCCAATGCAGCAGACCCCAATGCACGAAGACCACGAAGAAGACAAAGAAGAGCACGAAGAGCAAGAACCAGAGCCAAAACCCGACGTGGTGTGCAATGATTGTGGCAAAAAGGTTGACACCATGAAAATGCACCACCGCATGGGTCTGAATCCAACTGACGCATACCTCTGTCACCCCTGCGGTTTCAAACGGGAATTCCCTGACGAATACAGACCCGGATTCTCAGACGAAGACGAAGAAGAGTCAGATGACGAAGAGTCAGAAGAAGAAGAGTCAGCCGCACCCGCCGCACAACATGTTCCCGGATACAAACTTCCAGTGGAAGAGCGCATGAAGAAATTCGACGAGCACAAATTCGGTCTGTGTGTCTCGTGTGATGCCGGACTGGATGAACCCAACGACTTCATACGTGACCCCGTGACCTTTACTCCTGGACTGATGTGTCATGATTGCATCCACTACTATTCATCACCGCATCCCATGTCTCCTCACAAGTTCGGTCGCTGCGAATACTGTCATGCTGGGCTTGATGACCGTGCCGACTTCATCTGCCATACGCCCACAAACGTCGGATTCGCGCTTATGTGTAATGCATGCCATGAACAACGCAACCCTGGAAGAGCCCCTGATACCACCAACTTTGAGTTCTGAATAATGTTGTGTGCTGCCAAACCAAAAAAAACATAAAAATACTAACACTTTTTTTATGATTTTAAAATAATAATTGCTATGACAGATTACCCGTCTACACCCCGATGGCTAGACACCGAAAATAGGGAAGGCAGGTTTTGGATACCTGAAGATGTTGCCAAAGCACATGGATTCCTATAATACTAATTTATAATACGGGAAGGCCTGCCCAGCCCTTTGCCTTGGGTCCTTCGTTGGGTCTTGGACCTTCTTCTTTGTTCAATTTTGGATTGGTCACCGATTTAGAATCATCCTTGGTTTTGATTTTAGCAACATGATCCGGCGTCCATTCCACCGGGTTGTGCGCATCATATGTCGGGCTGTCCGTCATGAGGATGTCGTAGTTTTGCTTGACGTAGTAAGCCCGTCGCTTGTGCCACTGGTTCCGGAAGATGTCTTGCTGGTCCACGATGTCGATGACCAGCGGACGCCCGTGTTTCACGCGCAGAATGCGCCCCACCGACTGGCACACGTCCGTTTTGGGGGATGCCATAATGAGCGTGGTCAGCGTTTTGATGTCGAGCCCTTCGGATGCCATGGCATACGTCGCTATGATGACTTTGCGGGACTCGCTGGCTTTCAGGTCGGCTTCCTTCATGCCGCCGACATAATATCCCACGGATCCGTCGGCAATGCCCCGGTGCTCAATGGCCTTGTGCAAATACGTCAGCAGCGACTTGTTGTGCGCCAGAATCATGACTTGCTGCTCCGGGTTTTCGGCCAGTTCCCGCTGCAACACCCGCAGGATAAACTCGCTGCGGTGCGCGTAATCACACACGCGCGAAATCATGGTGCTGAACTTCGGATTGCCGCGATAGTCGTATTCCGTCTCGTTGAACGCGGCGTCGTCCACGCAGTAATTGATTGCCTTGACGATCACGCGGTGCTCGGACGCCGCCTTCTCCTTGTGCACCACGTCGCCCAGAAACATCTTGAACACTTTGGTCAGTCCGTCCTTGCGCTGCATGGTGCCCGACAGCCCCAGCGTGTACATCGTGTTGACTTTCATCATGCACTGGCAAAACACTTCGGCGCCCATGTGGTGCACCTCGTCAAACACCGTGAGGCCGAAGCTGTCAAACATGTCGGCGGGGTACTCCTTCATGGAGAGCGACTGCAGCATGCCGAGCACGATGTCCTTGTTGTCAATGTCGACGATTTGCCCCTGGATGCGGCCCACTCGCGCGCCCGGCAGAAACTGCTCAATCCGCTCAATCCACTGGTTCATTAAGAAGGATTTGTGCACGACGACCAGCGTTTTTCGGCGGAGCTGGGCCAGGATGTAGAGCGCCATGACCGTTTTGCCCTTGCCGGGGTCCACGTCCAACAAACCGCCGCCACCGGTGCCGACGTGGTTCAAATACTTTCGCACGATGTCCTTTTGGTAGTCGCGCATTTCGCCTTGGAACGCGAGACCGGCGTGCAAGGGGGTGCCGGGACCAATTTTGATGGCTTCGGGAGGACCGTATGCGCCGATTCCGAAGTATCGCGGCACATACATTTTTAGCGGAGATTCGCGATAAATCGGATAAGCGGGCGGTTGCACCGGCGCTTTAGGAATGTGCGGGCGTATTGTCAGTTCCGTGCGAATGTATTTGCGCTCGTCTTCGTCCAGGTTCTCCTTGTGGATGGTGTATCCGCGGGGGCCCAAATAAGTGGCGACCTCGCTGGTCGCAGTCGTCGCCATTTGCTGTGGCTGTGGCTGTGGTTGTGGTTGTTGTGGTGGTTGTGGTTGTTGTGGTGGTTGTGGTTGTTGTGGTTTGTTAGTGCTGTGGTGTATTGTGCATGTTATGCATGTTTCAATTTTAAACAAAAAAAAATAATATGATATAATTATAAAATAAATAACACTATTTTAAAATCTCTCGTCCAAATGAATCAAATGATGCGCGATGTCTTCAAAAACTCCCGCAAGCACGAAATGCTGCTGACGGTGCTCATTGTGTTGTACATTGTGTTGAACGTGCCGACTCCTCATGTCATTGCCCCCTATGTGGACACGCCTTTAGGAAACATTATCGTGGTCCTGTTTGCACTGTCGTTCTTCATGCACTCTCATCCGGTGGTGGGAATATTGTCTCTCTTTGCGGCATACGTGCTCATTCGCCGTTCCAGTGCAACCACCGGCAGCGCGGCAATTGAATCCTACGTGCCCAGCGAGAAGCGCAAGAGCGAAGCGCTCAGCGCTTACAACCAGTTTCCCGTGACGCTGGAAGAACAAATGGTTGCGATCCGGGCGCCCCTCGCCGACACCCAGGTCGGCAGTGCCACGGCGTCCTTTCGTCCCAGTGCGTTGGACCAAACCACGCTTGGTTACACTGCGATCTAACGCAATGCCCGCAAAAATGATACAAAATCGCATTGTTAGAGAATGCCATGTTGGCGCATGACATTCTATTGAGTTGGCGGGTTCTCATGGCAGAGCAGACGCTACATTTACTCCATATTGATTGACCGGTGGTTTGGTTGCGGTGTCATCACTGGTCAAAAACATGTATGAAATGCCCAGCAAAACCAGTGCGATTAGGATTCCCCACACAATATTCATTCCCATGGACGATTTGGGTGTTCGAATGTTTGGCTTGGACCCAGATCCAGATCCAGAACCGCTGCTGTCATCATCGTCGTCGCAGTCCCCGACCATCTCAAATAACACATAATCATCTGTGGTTCCGGAACCGGCGGAATCCGCGCCAGTGTCAGGACCGGCACTGCTCTTTTGCAAATTCGTTTTTATGGATTGTTGGACGGAGGCAATGTTGCTGGCAACAAGCGCGCTCAATGGCCCTGCGGCAGAAACCGGGTCGGCGAACACCGCGTAATAATAATTTCCACTGCATGAATCATATGGAAGCGTACCATAATACACGTAATACGGCTTATTTGGAATGAAGGTGTTTGCATTCACGTCGTAATTCATGGGCACGGAAGGGTTGATTGAGAGGGTGGCCACGTGGATGGTGTTGGAGGCCTGAATGATTGCGGCCAAATCCACATTTCCGGATGAGGCCAAAGAAACGGGCACGCTGACAATCAACCCATCGGACGATCCGGATGAGCTCGGGGTGTGAACGATGAGCAATTCGGCGTCTGCCTTGGTTCCGTTGTAGGTGTGCAATGACGGCGCGTAAATGCGAATTTCGGACGGCACGAACGGTTTGCCATAAAATGAAATGGCCGAACCGGACCCGCTGCAGGACAGCGACAAATGGGTGCGGTCATCCGAAACGGTCAACGATGCGCCGGCACACATGTCGGGAGAGTAGACGAGATTGAATGTGCCCTTTATTGGATTGACATTGGAACCGGTTGGAATGTCAATGGGTGCGGTTGCGGTGCATGAAGTCATCGTGATGTTTGGTGCCCCCTTGTTGTTATTAGCTTAATATATTGTTATAAAATAATATATTATTGTGTTAAATCCTCACTCAGCGTTTAAAGGATTAAGCCTTTGCTCACCATGCCATTATTCGGGCCGCAATTGTTGTGAATGTTCATCATGGGACCCGGGGTTGCGGTGCCGATTAGGTCCAGGGGAAGTGGTTTGGCGGAGCCAATCCCAAAGTTGTATGAAACGGGTTCTCCGCCCATGAATTGATGGTGTGGCGCATTTGCTCCACCCGAAAATGGAGCCGGAGATAGTGATGACATGCCTCCGCGCATGGAGCGCTTCCGGTATTGACGCCGGCAATGGCAAGTTCCGCGGCACATGCAGCGCTTCTTGCATTTTTTGGATTTGGACGTTCTGGACTTTTTGGACGTTCTGGACTTTTTGGAATTGCTGCGCCTCTTCTTGTATCCTCCGCGCCGATGCACATTGCCTCCGGTTTGCTTCTCCATGGTGTATCCGGGGTTTGCATTCAGAGCACTGGCACTTCCACCGGATCCACCACAACCCGCGACGGCCCCAACCTTGCTAGAAAACTGTGGATACGGGTCGGTGAAATGCGAGTTGGAAGGATTGGCCCCGCCGGCGATGTTGGGTTGCAGAACCTTGACCCCAGGAACAGATGAATATCCCAATGATGTCATGAGTTAGTATTATAAATAATTGTGATATTTTATTTATTATACAAAATGGCGGTTACCATTCATGCGTGGGGTTGCCTAAATGCATCCAGTGTCATCATCTATACACATTGTAAACCATGTTCCGTTTGACGCCTTGGTTCAACCTTCCTCTCTGAACATATCCACTTCCAACTAAACCTAACGCAGAATGGTTGGTTTGAGTTTGTTCGACCACACAGTTCAAATTAAAACCATCAATGATCAATTTATGTTCTTCCTGTTTCACGGTTTTCAAATGATGATGCAATTTGGCAATGTTGTTGGTTGGATCCAGCGTTTCGCACACCATATTGTTGACCAACATGGTCTCATGTTTCTCCATTAAGACATTGTACATGGATTCACCGTCATAATTCACCTTGTAAATCCGATTGAAATTCACCATTTGCAATAGCTCCTTTGCTTTCCTCATTGCTCCATTTGCATAAACCATGTGATTGCCGCTCATGAGTGTTCGGTTGCACGGCACGTTGGGACCCAGTGAGTTCTTTTCAAAGCAAACCAAATAATTGGTCTTCAATTTTGTTTTTACAATGCCCTCTATTTTTTTATGTCGAATTGTGTTGATTTTCGTGTTTATTTTCTCAATGGCGACGGGCCCTTGATCGGTCATGATGGGTGTGCCTGCCGGAAAACATATGACACCTGCGGGCACAGGCGCAGGAGTTGGTGTGGGAGTAGGAGTAGGGGTAGGAGTTGGGGTAGGAGTTGGCGTAGGAGTTGGTGTGGGAGTTGGCGTAGGGGTAGGAGTAGGAGTTGGTGTAGGAGTAGGAGTGGGAGTAGGAGTTGGCGTAGGAGTAGGAGTTGGTGTGGGAGTAGGAGTTGGCG
>Ga0315291_10000240_pt1 | contig 70530 bp, 53 predicted proteins | sample YL17G12_20_MG_FD_203070 | JGI IMG/M metagenome (GOLD analysis project Ga0315291, IMG submission 203070) | Sediment microbial communities from Yellowstone Lake, YNP, Wyoming, USA - YL17G12_20 | ecosystem: Environmental > Aquatic > Freshwater > Lake > Sediment | place: USA: Wyoming | collected... | reverse complement strand
CTTGAAACCGTCTCCAATTCTCTTCAGCAGGTTGGTGCGACGGTCTCCCGGCTGACGGTGAAAGAATCTACCCTTTCAGTGGCGATAACAAACACAGAATCAACGAAATCACGAATCCTTGATGCCGATATTGCAAAACAACAGTTGGAGAGCACCCGGCTTCAAATTCTCCAGCAAACAGCAACCGCTCAGTTAGCTCAGGCAAACGTGATACCTCAAAACGTGTTAGCTCTGTTCAGGTAAAAAAAGTATAAAATTCCGCTATCGGCGAACTATCTCACTTTTTACTGAAAAAGTATATTAAAAAATACCCCGATCAATCGGGGTATTTTTTTTGTGTCTAAAATCACAAATACTTCCATTTCATTAATTTTCAATAGAATATCTTATGTTTATTTGTATAAATTTTGTTATATTTATAAAGTTATCTACCAAATTAAAATTATTATTGCGAATTAGTAGTTTAAATATAAAAAAATACCGAAAAACTAATAGAGCCCTTAATAAAGGATATATAATGATGAAACAGTATGCGAGAACTTTATTTTTACTGGTAATATTTCTTCCAACTATTGTATTTGGTCAGCGGTGGTCAACGAAAGCATCACTTCCCATCAGAGTAAAAAACAACACCGTCAGTGTTGTTAATGGGAAATTATATTCTATCGGAGGATTTACCAACAGTTATCAATTCACCAGGGATGTATATGAGTATGACCCTGCCACCAATATATGGATTTCAAAAAGCTCTCTACCAAACACCTATACAACGGTTAGAAGCGCAGTCATAAATAATAAAATTTATGTTGTAGGTGAATCAGGAGGCGCATTATATATTGCAGAATTTGACCCGGTTACCAATGTTTGGACGGTAAAAACTGCAACAACCATCAGCCGTTCTGATTATTGCGTTGCGGCGGCAAATGGCAAGATCTATGTCATTGGCGGCTGGACGACAGACGCTGTGAATACTGTGGAAGAATACGATCTGTCAACTAATACCTGGAATACAAAAGCATCAATGCCGACCGCCCGAAGCAGTGCATCAGCAGTAACATACAACAACCAAATTTATGTCATTGGCGGCTTGAACAATAATGGTATTCAAAATACCGTTGAAGTATATAATCCCGGAGCGAACACCTGGTCAACAAAATCGTCAATGCCTACTGCCCGCCGGCGTTTAGAAACGCAAATTGTCGTCGGGAAAATCTATGCAATCGGCGGTTTCAGCAATGGAAATGAAAATAAAGTAGAAGTATTTGACCTCACTGCCAATACCTGGTCATCAGTCCCTGATACGATGCTTACCAGAAGGGAATCATTCGGTTCAGGAGTAATCAATGATATTATCTATTGTGTTGGTGGAACGAACACTGCTATTCTCAACGTCAATGAAGCGTACAATCCTTTAAAACCCGCAACACCGACAGGACTACTTGCCACCGGGAGTGATCATCGTGCAATACTTTCCTGGAATCAAAATCCTGAATCCAATATTTCATATTATGTTATTTACCGGAATCTTACCAGCGGATTTTTACCATTACTATCAGACTCTATTGGTAAATCGCTGTATCCGAGCACAACCTTTATAGATTCAACTGTACAAAACGGAATAACGTACTATTATAGAATTTCTGCGGTTACTACCTTATCCAAAATGAGCGATTTCAGCACTCAGGTTAGTGTATTTCCGATAGATTTTATTCCACCAGTTGCTCCGCAGAACATTATTGCACAAAACGGGGGACACTATGTCCATCTGGAATGGTTAGCCAATACCGAACCCGATTTAAAAGGGTATAAAATATTCAGGAATCTCACCAATGGATTTACGCCGACACCGGCTGATTCTATTGCATACCTGTCCCGAGTTCTCGGGACGGTTTCTTTCAATGACTCTGCAATAATAAACGGAGTTACGTATTACTACCGGCTTGTTGCGCTTGACAGCTCAAATAATATAAGCGGATTTTCGGCGCAGGCGTCTGCAACACCGCTGGATACAACACCGCCATCCGCTCCGCAAAACATCATTGCGGTAGCATCGCACAAACGGATAACACTTTCCTGGACGAAATCGCCCGAAACGGATGTTCTCCGCTCTATTATTTACCGCAGTCAGACAGCAGGATTTTCACCAATTCGTGCCGATTCTATCGGATTTGTTCCTGCCGTAGGTTCAGTATATGCCGACACGAATGTTACTATCGGACGACGGTATTACTACCGGATAAGCGCTCTTGATTATGTGTTTAATGAAAGCGCTTTCAGCGTTCAGGTGTCCGCTGTACCGATAGATACTATTCCGCCGTCAGCGCCGCAGAACGTCATCGTTACCAATGGCGACAGGAAATTAACCATCAATTGGAATGCAAACAGTGAAACAGACTTAGGAAAATATATTATTTATAGAAGCAGAACAAGTGGATTTACCCCGACGCCTGCTGATTCCATTGCGTTTGTTACTCATCCGACGACGATGTACCGTGATTCTGCGCTTTCCGTGGGTGTAACATATTATTACAAAATAGCGGCTGTTGATACATCATTGAACCGAAGTGGATATAGCATTCAAGCCTCCGGAGTACCGTATGATTCCACAGCCCCGTCAGTTCCGCAGAATATTATTGCCGTGAGCGGACAGGCGCGCATTAATTTGAGCTGGAGTGCAAACCCGGAATCGGACGTATTGAAGTATACCATTTACCGCAGTACGACTGCCGGCTTTACGCCTACACCGTCAGATTCCATTGCACGTGTTCTTAAACCCGGTATAACATATACAGATTCTGTAGTTTCTGTCGGTATACCCTACTATTACCGAATTGCGGCGGTTGACAGCTTTAGTAACCGGAGTGGTTTCAGTAGTCAAGTAACCGCGGTCCCTTTTGATACAATACCGCCGGCTGCTCCTGCCACTATTATCGCAACAGTTGATGACCGGAGAGTTTCTCTCCGATGGAATAAAAACACCGAACCGGATATGCTGAAATATATCATTTACAGAAGTCTCATAAATGGATTTACTCCTACAAATTCGGATTCAATTGGTGTTAAAACGCATCCTGACACAACATTTATTGATACAAACGTCTACAATAAGCTGACGTATTATTATAGGTTTGCGGCAGTAGACAGCTTCAATAATCGGAGCGCTTTTAGTGTGCAACTATCAGCCGTACCGACAGATACAATTCCGCCGTCAGTGCCGCAGAATATCATCATTACTAACGGTGACCGGAAATTAATCCTTAACTGGAACGCAAACAGTGAAACAGACTTAGGAAAATATATTATTTATAGAAGCAGAACAAGTGGATTTACCCCAACGCCTGCTGATTCCATTGCATTTGTTACTCATCCGACGACAACGTACCACGATTCTGCACTTTCAGTAGGAGTAACTTTTTATTACCGGATTGCGGCAGTTGATACGTCGTACAACCGGAGCGGATACAGCATTCAAGCCTTCGGAGTACCGTATGATTCCACAGCACCGTCAGTTCCGCAGAATATTATTGCCGTGAGCGGACAGGCGCGCATTAATTTGAGCTGGAGTGCAAACCCGGAATCGGACGTATTGAAGTATACCATTTACCGCAGTACGACTGCAGGCTTTACGCCTACACCGTCAGATTCCATTGCACGTGTTCTTAAACCCGGTATAACATACACAGATTTTGCAGTTGCGACAAATATCAGATATTATTATCGTATTGCGGCAGTGGACAGTTTTCTCAATAAAAGTGGATTCAGCATTGAAGTCAACGCTGTTCCAATAGACACCGCTCCGCCAGCCGCTCCCATCAACATTATTGCAACGCCCGGCAACCGACAGGTTTCACTTAAATGGAAGAAAAACACTGAACCGGATATGCTGAAATATGTCATTTACCGAAGTCTCGTAAACGGATTTACCCCGATACCCGCTGATTCAATTGGCATTAAAACACAGCCCGATACAACGTTTATTGATACAAACCTGTACAATGGCCAAACTTACTATTACCGGATAGCTGCAGTGGACAGCTTTAGTAACAAGAGTGCATACAGCGTCCAGGCAAGTGCTACGCCAGCTCCGCTTATTTCCAATTCCTGGATTACCCGTGCGTCAATGCCTACTGCACGACGTGCGCCGATTTCCGGGACAATTAACGGGAAAATATACACCGTTGGCGGCAATACCGGTGCCGCACGGACCCCCGTTGTTGAAGAATATAATCCTGTAACTAACGCCTGGGCAGTAAAGGCTTCGCTTCCCAGTGATCGTGAGGACTTCGGCGGGGACGTTTACAACGGACAATTATACATTATTGGCGGAAGTCAGGGAGGCACTCGGTTAGCAACTGTTGAGCGATATAATGCTAACAACAATTCCTGGACAACTATACGATCTATTGCTAATATACGAAGGGATTTAGTTGCCGTTGCTTCGAGTACTGATTTGTTCGCCATCGGCGGCCGCACCGCTAATACGACCTATCGGAACTTTAATGAACAGTTCACCCTCCCGGACAGCACCTGGACTACCCGAACCGCGATGCCCACTTCCAGATGGGGTATGGCTGGAGCAGAAGTTGATGGATTAATCTATGTAATTGGTGGAAGCAATGCAACGACCTATCTCAACACTGTTGAAGTCTATGACCCGGTGGCAAACAGCTGGTCTACTCGGACAAATATACCAACAGCCCGGCGAAATATGACAGCCAATGTCATCGGTGGTAAAATTTATATCATCGGCGGTGAAGGTTCTGCCGGCACGTTAAACATTGTTGAAATATATGACCCGGCGACCGATACCTGGATAACCGGAGAACCAATGCTTACTGCCCGCACCGAAATTAGTTCCGCCGTTATAGTGGGAAGCATCTACGTTATCGGCGGTATAAACGGTTCTGTTTCTGCAGTAAATGAAGAATATAATCCGAAACCCTGGCAGCCGCAAAATCTCTCTGCATCTATACAAGCAACAAAAATTACGTTACAATGGAATGCAAATAAAGACCCCGATATCGCACATTATATTGTTTATAGAAGCTTAATCAACGGATTTACCCCTTCGGTTAATACTATCATCGGTATTGCCGACAATCCCGATACGACATTTATAGACCGAGATATTCAGCCGGGAACAACCTATTATTATCGAATAACAGCCGTTGACGAGGTCGGACAGGAAAGTCGCCAATATAGTACGCAAATCAGTGCTACCACGCAGAATTACACATTGACGCTAGGGATTGAAGATACTCTCCTGACAAACAGCGACACGCTTACTGTTCCACTGTCATTTTTAGGTAATTTTGATATTGTGAATGTTACGAGCTTTCAGTTTGCCGCTACGTATGATTCGACCATTCTTACTGCTCTCACGGTTGATACAATTGGATTCGGGCATCCGATTACGCTGATTACCAATATTATTCCGGGAAAATTGAGCGTTGCGGGGTATTCAACTGAACCACTTCGTGGTGGCTCGAAAACAATGCATTTAAAGTTTGTCGTTAATGCGAATGCCGGGCGGGATACGGCAACAATTCAGCTCCAGGATGCACTCTTTAATGAAGGTAATCCTGCCGTCAATATAACGTCCACACAGGTTCGCATTTCACCACGGTATGGCGATGTGTCCGGCAATAAAATAATTACTTCGTATGACGCCGCACTGGTGCTTCAAAATGTCGTTGGGATAATACAATTTTCTCAGTCGTTAGAGGAAAAAGCTGATGTAACGTATAACGGCTCGGTTACTGCTCTTGATGCCTATTATATATTACTTCGTGCAACAAACGTCATCCCCCGATTCCCGGTTGAGGATAGTCTGGGATTAAAAATTGCCGCACCTCCACAATTAAATTTTCCCGTTACCGTTAATAATTCTATTACATCAGAACACAATTCAATAGCACTGCACATCGGCGGTACGGGAGAAATTCGTATCGAATCAATGTATTTAGAAATCGAGTTTAACAATACGCTCTGTAGTTTTAACAGTGTACAGTTTAATGATCTTTTTGGTAATTATATACACGGAGAGCATGCTGAAAATGGGGTAGTACGAGTGGCATTAGCAGGCACACCATCTGCAAAACTTGACAAAGATATAGTAACGGTAACATTCACTCCGAACATGGTTGTCAATGCCGGGGATATTTCTCGTTTTGTAAAAATAAGACGCATTGAAATTAACGACAGAGTTGTGTCAATGTCGTCTGCTGAAGAGATAACGGATGGCGTTCCGCGCAAATTTAATTTAAAACAGAACTATCCAAATCCATTCAATCCCGAAACGATGATTCAATATGAATTGCCGAAACCATCACGGGTCATGCTTAAAATCTATAACATTCTCGGGCAGGAAGTAAAGACATTAATTAACACTGAACAGCCTGCCGGTTCCTATTCAGTTAAATGGAACGGACGAAATGAGAGCGGATATTCCGTTGCACCGGGGATATATTTCTATCACCTGAAAGCAGGAGAATTTGAAAAAACGTTAAAGATGTTGCTTATTAAATAACATCAGAAATACATAATGATAGGGCAGTCATCACTGCCCTATTCTATTTTAAACCGGTCTGTGAAATTTTAGACACGAACACACAACAAGTTCTATTCATACTATGAATATATTTCATCAGAAGAATTGCCTGTTTATTGCTGTTTTTTATATTTTCACCACTATTCAGGCATTATCTCAAGAAGTATTTCTTCCCGATACGACAATCGAAACGAATACAACTGTCGTTATCCCATTGAGAACGAATAATATTACCGGATTAGGGATTATTTCGTATGACTGCACAATACTCTATAATCCTTTGCTGATAGAATACGTTGGTTTTGATAAAAATGGAACATTGAGTGCATCAGCCACCGTCGTGGTGAACAGCCAGACACCGGGAGAGTTAATCATTGGTGCGGCTCAGGTACAGCCGATGCAGGGCAGTGGAGTTTTGCTTTACTTTACGTTCCGCTCCAAAAACAGACCCGGCACCGCCCTATTTTTCTTTCAATCATTTACGTTTTCAAGCCCGCAATTTCCCGGTGAACAGCGACCTGCGATTACCCGGGATGGAAAAATGTATATTGTCTCTCCAACGAGCATAGCTATGTTCCCCAATCCTTTCTCTGCATCTATCACATTCTTATATAAACTGCAAACTCCGGCTCGAACCGAATTCATCATATATGACATAACCGGCAAAAAAGTGAAAACGCTCTGGAATGAAGCTCAAAGTGCGGGAAATTACTCACTGTATTGGAATGGATTAAATGATTCAGGTGTGTCAGTTTGTTCCGGAATCTACATCTGCCGGATACTCGTTGGTAATGATAAGCGAATGTTTAAAATTGCCCGTATTAAATAGGATCTGCTGAAAAAAGATAATTTTGCCTCCCTCAATTTAATTATTATTTCCCGTAGACTGCGGGATTGATTTTGTATAAGCGAAATAAATAATATCCCTCAGCATCTTTTTCACGGTAATATGCAATTCTGTTATGAATTACATTAGGTAATCCCATAGGGAATGATTCTCCTTGATATACAATAAGCTTTGTTCGTGCATCAATAACCTGCATTTTTCCCCGGATATATACGAATAAATAATCTCCATCTATATAGATATTGGTAACAGGCCAATGATATTTTTGTTTCTGATATGCTTTTTCAAGTAAATCCTTTAGAGTTTTGTCTTTTTCTTCTGTTAATAATTTATTAATTTCTTCTTGAGGAATTATATCTGGTACAAACGGGAAAAATACTTTTTCATCACTGTTTTTAAAAAAATTGAAAAAATGAATTGCATATTCCCCATTTGTATCTGAAATAAATTTCACATCGTCAATCCCACTTTTACTATAAACAACTACAGAATCCGATAATATCCTATATAAAAACATATATGATAAACTTGAAAACATAGATATATTTTAATATTGAATATTGTTTAAATCTTCTATAAATACAATAGGTATAAAGCGATTATTGCCTTCATATATTAATGCAAAATATTTCTTTGAATTATTGAATATCGTTGTATAATATATCACAGAATGAGGGTCAATCATCGTTGGGGAAGGCCTAATTTCAATTGGAGTAATCTTAATATCTTTCATTTGTAATAATAAACTGAATTGAGTACTAAATGTAAATTGTTTTTTAAATACTAACTTATAATTGTTATCATATAACGTATAATAACATTTTGCAAAATTATCTATTGCAGTGAGATAACCATTTGGGGCTAATTTAAGGGCGGGTCGTTCTCTAAATTCCCCCGGACCTTCTCCCTTTCCTCCGAGTATGAGTTTCGGTTTCAATTGAGAATTAAAAACTTTTATTTTACATTCATCAGGTGTTAATTAAATTAGCGTTGTTTACAGAATTGGGAGACGATAATAATAAAAAGAAGCAGGAGTCTCCCAGATGGTTATACACAAGCGAACTAGACTCACACCTCTTCAGAGAGAAGAGGTGTGCCGCAAGTATTATAAAGAAAAGTGGCGCGTGTGCGATTTGTCCCGAGCGTACCATGTTTCGCGTCCGACGATTTATAAAATACTTGCACGAGGAAGACAGGGTGATTATTCCGTTCACAAGAGTATCAACGCCCCCGAGTACTCGGGGTGTCTTAAATACGGCATACGGCGTCTCGTAAAAATAGAAAAAGCCATAGAAGAGCGCCTCAAACGAAACGCAAAGCGCTACAACAAACAGTATCCAGGTCAGATGATACACGGCGACACAAAACGTCTTCCTCTTTTAAAAGACCAAAAATCAACGCAGACAAGAGAATATCTCTTTGTCGCTGTCGATGACTACTCACGTGAACTCTTTGCTGCAATTATGCCCGATAAAACGCAGTATTCCGCAGCGAAGTTCCTGGAGCAAGTCGCCGAAGAATGCGCCTACACCATTGAGGTCTATTACACTGATAATGGCAAAGAATACAAAGGCGATTCTAAAAACCATGCATTTATGAAACTATGCGCCGAATTAAAAATAGAGCAGGGTTTTACGAAAATCAGAAACCCTAAAACAAACGGCAAAGCAGAACGAGTCATCAGAACTATTATGGAAATGTGGCATAACAAATATCATTTCAACTCTTCTGCACACCGTAAAACTGAGTTAATTCGGTTCGTTAATTTCTATAACGGTGTTAAACCACATCAAAGCTTAAACGGTTTAACCCCAATGGAAACTTTAATTAATTACTTTTTTCCCAATAAACTGTAAATAACGCTGGCTTTATTTACACATCAGGTATTAAAATATCCCCATTATTTTTAACTGCTAAAACTCCTGGCTCAACTATTAAGTACTCACTCGGTAAATTCTCTCCACCTATCGTGCCGATTAAGGTTAAAAGCGGTGATTTTACCTGCATACCATTATCTTTATTCTGACCATAAAAAGGTACATACCAGCACAGTATCAATGAAATAATAAAGTAAATGGATAAGAATATTTTTATTTTATATTTGGATGTGAAATGTTTACGTTGAAGTTAGACAAAGTGTTCTTTGAAAATAGTTGTTAATAATTATAGTATCCGGTTCGGAGAGTGGTAGTGTTTTTTGTTTATTATTGATGTTTTGTTCTCGTCTGTTTAGTTTTGCTTTATAGAGTTTAAACGCTCGTTCTTTCTGTAATTGTTCCGGATTTCCGCGGTAATAATCAGACGGCCGAAGGTAGTTTATCGCGCTGTGCAGCCGTTCGTCGTTGTAATGCCAGATAATCATATCTATCACCGTCTGTGCTTGAGCAAAGCCTGTAAGTTCATATTCATTTATGGTGTCTTTGATTGTGCGGTGCGCACGCTCCACGATGCCGTTTTCTTCGGGGCAGTGTGGTTTAATCCGGTGATGTCCGACGCCTTTTTGGGTTAACACCACCTTGAATTCACGTGATATATAACCCGAACCGTTGTCGGTTTGGGTAACTGGCATTTGTGTGCCATCAAGCGTGAATAACGCTCATTCTGCCGCTATAGATATTGAGTTTGCGTCCATAGAACTCATAAGTTCGTGGTGCATGATGTATCGTGAATATTCGTCAATAAAGGTTATCAGGTAATATTTTCTTCCGTTTATGTCTATGTAGCTTAAGTCCGATTGCCACCGCTCGTCAGGTCGAAGCGGAAGCAAACGTTGCCCCTTGATTCGCTTCTCTTTCGGCTGCCACGAACATACTAAATCCGCACTTTTGAGTATCTTGTAAACCGATGACACCGATAAAAACGCTATATTCTCATCAACCATTTTCCACGTCAATTCCCGGTGCCGAAGATTAGGATTTTTCATCGCATAAGCAAGCACTGCTTCGCGTTCCTCCGGCAAAAGAGCGTCAGGGTGTCTCGTCTTATTCGATTGCACATCAAGCGGAGTCTTCTGCCACGTGTAATACGTGGACGGCTTCACCTCCAAATGCTTGAGTATCCACTGCGTCGAATATCCGCACAGCTCTTTCGTCCGCTTAACTGCATCGGTAACTAACTTTCGATACTGCTCTGGCAGATGATGATAATGCTCTACTCGCCAAGATTTTTTTTAACTCTAAATTCTCCTCGGTTATGATGGCTATAACACGATCCTTGTGCGTAAGCTTCGCCTTAAGCTCTTCTTCGCGCCCATTCAACCGGCTGTCCTTACGCTTGAATATCTCAGGGGCGCTCTTCACTATCCTGTCTTTCCACTGATAATACTGTACCGTGGAAATACCGTACCGTCGGCACACTTCGGCTATTCCACCATTGCTGGATAATCCGTTTACTACAATCTCCATCTTCTCTTTCGGTGAATACTTCCTTCCACTCATTGCGATTCCTCCTCTTAGTTATATTAAATTACCACCTGACCGGAAAAACCGCAACTTCTTTCTTATCCCATCTTGTCCAATTTCGAGAAAAACAGTACAGTTGATAGTAACAATTTCAAAGATATGCTCATTGATAAAATTTTTAATGCGTTCGGCTATTTCTTCGACACGGTTCATTTGTTGCCTCTCCAAGGATAAACTATAGCCTGCAGGATAGTTTAATATCCTCCCATTTTTATATATTCCCTGTAGGGGCGAGGTAACCTCGCCCTTACGATATACCCGTAATGTCTTTTTGCTGGATATTATTAAAAATATTAATAATATTTGATGATATATACTAAATTTAAATATCAAAATCAACAGAAGAAATGGGGCATTTTTTCCACACTTATTTGACTTTTTTGGTACAACTATTGCGAAAATAATGAGGGATAAAATGAAATTTCTGTTGATATGCAAAAACTATATTATATGAACAAGTGTCTTTTAAAAGAGAATACGGTATTACCACTTAAAATAAATAATGCACTGCGTCAATGACCGAAGTCCTGAAACAATAGAGATGCACCCCTACAATTATTTTGGGGTGCGGCATTCCCCCAATAGTGCTTGACCTTCTGAGATTTTAGGGGTGTTTTCTATTTTTACAATCTGTACTTCTTCACCTTATAATGCAGCGTTCTTAAGCTGATACCGAGTATCTCGGCAGCACGGGTCTTGTTCCCGCCAGATTGTTCTAACGCTTCCTGAATAAGCTGTTTTTCAGTCTCTTCAAGCTGGTTAAAATAATCAAACGAAGTATCAGCCGTCAATCGGACTATATGCCCCCGATGAGCAGTTAAATAGTGCGGTAAATCTTCAACGCCTATGGTTGATTTGTCGCACATAACAATTACATTCTCAATTGCGTTTTCAATCTCGCGGATATTTCCCGGCCAGTGGTAGTTGAACAATACCTGCATCGCTTCATCAGATAGTTTCATCGGCTGTTTGTTATTTTCTACGGCGTACTTTTTAATGAAATGGTCAATCAGGATGGGAATATCCCCCTTCCGTTCCCGCAGGGGCGGAAGAATAATAGGAATAACGTTCAGCCGGTAGTATAAATCCTCCCGGAATCTCCCTTCTTTCATTGCATTTTCAAGATTGGCGTTCGTTGTCGCAATAACCCGGACATCTATAGAACGTATTTCCGTACTCCCCAATCGCGTAAATGTCCTTTCTTGCAGAATTCGGAGCAGTTTCACCTGAACGGCCGGGTTTATCTCACCGATTTCATCTAAAAAAATTGTGCCCCCGTCAGCAGCTTCGACCCGTCCTAATTTTGTTTTATATGCACCGGTGAACGCCCCTCGTTCATACCCGAATAACTCGCTCTCAAGAAGGGTATCGGGAAATGAAGGACAATTAATTTCAACGAACAGTTTATCAGCACGGGCACTGTGTTCATGGATTGCATGAGCAACAAGCTCTTTTCCGGTACCGCTCTCCCCCCGCAGGAGCACGGTGGTATTTGTTTTCGCAACCTTCATCACTTTCTCAAAAACGCCAAGGAGTGCTCCGGAAGAGCCGATAATGTTCTTGAATGTATATTTCGCTTCAAGTTTTGACTTTAAATCAATATTTTCTTTCCGGAGGCGACTTTCTTCCAAAGCCTTTTTCGTTACCACCAACAGCTCATCAATATCAACCGGTTTGGTAAGGTAATTATATACGCCTTCCTTCATTGCCTCAACAGCACTCCGTACGGTGCCGAAGGCTGTCATAATAATAACCTGAGTACCGAAATATTCTTTAATCACCAAGCGGGCAAATGCCATCCCATCGGTACCCTGAAGCATTAAATCGGTGATTACAACGTCAATATCAGTATTCTGCAATGCCTCTAATGCCTTTTCTGCAGAAAGTGCAGTTACTACCTGGTATCCTTCCTGGAGCAGTACCGCTTTTAACCCCTCAAGGGTATTTTGCTCATCGTCAACAATAAGAATTGTATTTCTTGTATCCATCATTCTCCTTGCGGCAGGTTTTTCGTTAGAATATTATAGTATAGTACTTCCGAATATACTCATAAGCAAACCGTTGTTATTATCAATGATAACAATGGATTTCATTATTGTCAAGTAAAAATGTGTGATAAGATTCTCTATTGTATCAAGGATTAGTCACCGCTCCTGCCTTCACGATTCTCTAATAGGGCATTAATCTCAATTATTTACAACTGGTTACCTCAATTGTAGTTAAAACAATTTACTTGACTTTTAAAAGTCAATACTGTATGTTTCAATTGAGATGAAATAAATTTTTCGGCTGTGCTTAAAAAACCATTCATTGAATAAGGAAAAGCTATGAAAATCAAGTTTTGGGGGTGCAGAGGCTCAATTCCTGTGCCGGGTCCGCAAACGTTACGATATGGCGGTAACACCACGTGTTTAGAAATCCGCCCTTATGAAGGTGGTGTTATTATTGTTGATGCCGGTTCAGGCATCCGTCTGCTGGGTAAACAGCTTTTAAAAGAAAAAGAAATACAAGAATTGTATTTGGTTTTAACACACTCACACTGGGATCATCTCTCCGGATTTCCATTTTTTACGCCGGCTTATTTTTCAAGATATACAATAAATGTATACGGCGGGCCAAATGCTCAGGGTTCATTAAAAAAATATTTATCTCACCAGATGATGCCCCCTTTTTTCCCGGTTGATTTCAGCGTTATGAACGCCACTTTTAAATTTGGTTATGAATGTCCGCATATGGGCACAATCGGTTTGGTTGATTTCATTCCAATACCGTTAAGCCATCCGAACGGCGGCTACGGTTTTAAGTTCGTTAATAAAGGGAAGACATTTGTTTTCCTCACTGATAATGAACCCGCTTTCCCGCATCCGGGGGGACTCGAAAAAGAAAAATATGTTGAATTTTGTAAAAGTGCCGATTTGTTGATTCATGATGCTCAATATACAGATGAAGAGTACAAAATGACAAAAGGATGGGGGCACTCAACGTTCTCTGACGCAACTCAAATTGCAATTGAAGCCGGCGTGAAACAATTTGGTCTTTTCCACCACGATCCTGACCGTTCAGACGATGACTTAGACCACCAATTAGAAAACTGCCAACAAATAATAGAAAAGTCGGGTGTAAAAATGAATTGTTTTGCCGCCGCAGAAGGGATAGAAATCCAACTTTAATTCGTATACAGCATCATAGAAAACAGAATCTTTAAATGAGAAATTTTTTATCAGAGGAAGAGGAGTGAAGAAATGCTTAATATTTGGAGAACTTTCCTGATTGCAGTCATTTTGCTGTTGTTCGTAACCAGTGGAACACAAGCACAAAAACTCAATTCAGGACCACAGGTGCTGACGTTCTTTTCAGACGTTGATGACACGGAACAGCCATACGGGCTATATTTGCCAAAGAATTTCAATCCAAAAAAGAAATATCCTCTCGTCATCAGTTTACACGGGGCAAGCTCTAATCACCGCCTGAACCTGCGGCGCGTCTTCGGTAAGAGCAATCTGTCTGGTGAAACTGACGTGGAAGCAACAAGATATTTCCCCGAATGGAAAGATGTCAACTTTATCGTTGCCTCACCGTTAGCCCGCGGTACGATGGGGTATCAGGGAATCGCTGAAAAGGACGTTTACGATGTGCTTGCGGACGTAAAAAAGCGCTTCCCAATTGACGAAGACCGCATTTATCTCACAGGGCTATCTATGGGCGGCGGCGGTACGTTGTGGCTTGGCTTGACCCGTCCCGACATTTGGGCGGCAATTGCTCCGGTATGTCCGGCGTCTCCCAGAGGCACCGCAGAATTAATGCCCAATGCTCTAAACTATCCAGTGCATTTCTTTCAAGGCGGCGCTGACCCTGTCGTAAATCCCGAAGGGACACGCCAATGGACAAAACGTTTAGATAGTCTCAGCACCAAAACCGAATACACTGAGTACCCGGGCGTAGGACACAATAGTTGGGAAAATGCCTATAAGGATGGATACATCTTTGAATGGTTTTCAAAATTCTACCGCAACCGCTTTCCGGACCGGGTACGTTTTTCTACCAGTTGGTATAAATATAACACTGCATACTGGGTTCATATTGATGAGCTGACGCCCGGTACTTTGGCAAGTATAGATGCAAAATTTTCTGTATCCAATTGTATTGTGATTACAACATCCGAACTCGGCGCATTCACGCTGAATCTGGCGGGTCACCCAAAATACAAATCGAACCGCCCGGTAGAAGTTACTATAGACGGTAATGTTATTAATGCCCAGGTGAAAGACTCGCTCTCATTTAGGAAACGCGACGGCGCCTGGACAACGGTACAATACAAAGCGTCAGAGAATTCAAAGCGTCCGGGTGCAGAAGGACCTATCAGCGAAGTCATCGCAAGCCGTCACATTTACGTTTATGGCACCGGCGGAAATCCATCCCGCGAGGAATTACAATCCCGCCGTGATCAAGCTACGCTCGCCGCAACCTGGTCATCACAGCGCAATCGCCTGTTGGTGTTTCCCCGTACCCTGTCTGACAGAGAAGTAAGACCAAGTGACCTCGAAAGTTCTAATTTAATTCTATTTGGAACAAAAGAAACGAATAGTATCATAAAAAAGTTCAGTGACTGCCTGCCCATTCAGTTAGATTCCAGTGCTGTTAACACGTATGGACTGCTCTATGTGTTCCCGATAGACGGGCATTATGTGCTTGTTAACTCCGGACTCCTGTGGTGGACATCCCCAACACCGGTGAGCGGTGCTGCACCGGTGAGTGGTGCACCATCAACCGCGCTCGCAGCTCGCCCGTCGTCAAGGCCGCGCAGCCAGATATCGGGACCGGCTGGCGCTCTTGTTGGCTTTAAGGATTACATTCTTTTTAAAGAGTCGTTAGATACTGTGATTGCAGAGGGCTATTTCGATAACAACTGGCGTATGCTTGAATCCGATGCCGAAAAAATGAAGTCCACTGGCGTCATTATAATAAAGGGCATGCAATCACCAAAATGAACGCTTGACAGACTGCATACTAAAAAACGATTCCAAAAGTGTGTCTTTGAACCACCATCTATGAGGTATGGATATAAAGGCGGATCATTGATCCGCCCTCCGGGTAAGGAATAAAAATTGCAAACAAAATAACATTCACACGAAAAGGAAGGCACATCCTTTCTTGAGCTGGCAGGGAGAATCGAACTCCCGACCTATTCATTACGAGTGAATTGCTCTACCGACTGAGCTACGCCAGCATTAGGTTAAATATACAATTTTATAGCCATAGAGTCAAATGGTTTCAAATTGATGTATACAGTGATTTTCATTTTCATATATTATAAATGTTCCCCACCGTCAACATACAGGATTTGTCCGGTAATATAGTCATTTTCGGTAAGAAACAGCACTGCGCGGGCAACGTCGTCAGGACTGCCTTTTCGTTTCATCGGGACCTGTGCTGATTTCCGATCGAGAAAGGCATCTGTTTCCCCGTGGGGTGGTAGAATAATTCCGGGAGCGATGCCGTTAACACGGACGGCAGGACCAAACTCCCGTGCCGCAAGCTCTGTTAAATGAGCCAGGCTCCGCTTTGCCAGGGTATACGCCGCATAATGATAATCCGGATGCATAATTCCTGCATCAATAATATTAATAATATGCCCCCGTCCGCATAATCGGGCAAAATCCCGTATCAAAAAGAACGGCGCCTTAACATTTACAGCAAAGATTCGATTGAAAATTTCAACGGTTGTATCCGAAATAGAAGCCTTCTCATAACCGGAAGCATTGTTCACTAAAAGACACAATCCCGGAAATAGTTTTACTGCTGTTGAAACTAAATGTGCGGACTCTGATTCCTGTGATAAATCGGATTGGATTATTTCACAGGCAACCTGATTCTCCCTGATTTCCTGAGCGGTATTTTCAGCATCCGTGCGGGAGGTATTGTAATGCAGAACTATATTCCATCCGGTATCAGCAAGTAATAGTGCGACTGCCTTGCCTATTCGCTGGGCTCCGCCGGTTATTAACGCCGCTTTTCCTGGTGAATTCTCAAACTTATTCATATAATATGTTCCGAACAATGTCCAATACTACCTTTAATATAAAATAAATGAAGACATTTTACCATTAAAAAACTGTAAAATTATGGTATTGATTTTTTAAAAAAAATGTTGTACTCTATAATAATTAATAAAATCGGGAGATTTAGTGGCTCATCTACAAATTAAAAATCCGTAAAAAATACCATTTATTTACCATTAAATCAACAATAACGAACACAATAAAATTCAGAAAATAAACATTCAGATACATCAATACAGTGCACCCGATTAAGTAACGTGTCTCCTTTTCTGGGTAATACTATGGCAGTAAAAAGCAATGACAATCTCTCACCTGATACTGGTAACAATATGACAGAACCATCCTCCGCGACACCATCATTTGAAGACGAAGCTCTTCGGGAAAGTGAAAGCAGGTATAAACAACTTCTTACTGCAATAACAGGATATATATATACGGTCATTATTAAGAACGGCAAACCTGTTAAAACGGTTCATGGACAACAGTGCGTTGTCATTACCGGTTATTCACCAGAAGATTTTGATACCGACCCGAACCTCTGGATTTCAATGGTCCATAAAGAAGATCGGGAAATAGTCCGAAACCAGGCTGAGCAGGCATTAAAAGGCATCAATATTCCACCAATTGAACATCGGATTATCCGAAAGAACGGTGCTCTCAGATGGATACGAAACACAATTGTCCTCAACTACAACGCTCAGGGAGATCTCATCTCGTATGATGGTGTTATAGAAGACATTACCGAACGAAAATTGGCAGAAGAAGCGCTCCAGAAGAGCGAAGAGAATTACCGCACCCTCCTTGAAAACCTTGGCGAAGGAACCTCAACGGTAGATGAAAATGAAACGTTTACCTTTGCCAATCCTGCGGCTGAAATCATATTTGGTGTTTCTCATGGAACCCTCGTCGGGAGAAACCTTCGGGAATTTCTTGAACCTGCTCAGATTGATTTTGTCCTTGCTCAAACCAAAAAGAGGATATACGGCGATAAATCGGCTTATGAGTTAGACATCATCCCTCTCGACGGCGAAAAACGGACTATCTGGATTACTGTAACACCCCAATTCAACGAAAATAAAAATTATAGTGGAGCATTAGCGATTTATCGGGATATCACTGAGAAGAAAATCGCCGAAAATACTCTCCAGGTCAGTGAAGAACGCTACCGTGCGTTAATAGAATCAACAACTGATTTTGTCTATCTTATAGACAAAAATTTGCACTATTTATATGCAAATACCAATTATTTGAAACGAATGAAGGTATCATCACCGAATGAAATCGTCGGGAAAAATTATCGCGACTTTCACTCCGAAGATGGCAGCAAAGAGTTCCTGTCAAAAATACAAGAAGTTATAAAAGCCGGTGAATCAATACTGTATGAACATATCAGCGAAAGTGACAACCGGAACTTTTTGCGAACCGTTAGTCCGGTACGAAATCCAATTACCCAGGAAATAACCAGTTTTACGATTATCTCCAAAGATATTACCGAATTTAAAAAGACCGCTGAGGAACTATATAAAACCGAACAGCGATACCGGAGCGTCGTTGAAGATATGCCCGTTTTGGTGTGCCGATTCCTCAAAGATGGCACCCTTACTTTTGTGAACAATGGATATTGTACATATTTTAAAAAGTCCCAGAATGAACTCATTGGATACAATTTTTTTGATTTCATACCGGAAACATCCCAAACTATTGTAAAAAAACAATACTATACCCTTACACCGGCTCATCCTACTACTATCTATCAGCATCAAGTTTACTCCCCGGACGGCACTATGCGGTGGCAGGAATGGACTGACCATGCGCTCTTCGATAATGCCGGAAATGTCATAGAATATCAATCAATCGGAAGAGATATTACTGAACAGATAAATGCCGAAATTGCACTAAAAGAGAGCGAGAAACGCTATCGTCAGTCTGTCGAAAATTCTCCCAATCCCATTTTTATGGTTGATTCGGAAGGGAAAATACAAAAATGGAACAAAGCATTCGAAAATACGCTCTATTACGGAGAGGAAATAACAGGTCAGCATTACAGTATTTTCCTGTGGAACTCGTATGACCAGATACTTTTAGACAGTCTGATTCAAAAAGTATTTCAAGATCAACCGATAAGTGACCAGGATATAGCGTTTCGAGGAAAAGACGGCTCAATTCGTTATATGGTCGCCCGGCTGTATCCGATTAGAGATATATCTGGAAAAATAACCTCTTGTGTATTTGCGAATACCGATATTACCCATCGAAAAGAAATGGAGAAAGACCTGATTCGGGAACGCATAAAACTGATTCGGAAAATCAGTGAGGAACGCCTCCTCGCAACCATTGCTTCCCAGCTTAATACAATGTCCTCGTTTAAAAAAATTATTAACACAATCTTGGAAGACATTGCACACACATTACGGATTACGAATGTGGCACTCTATATTATTAATGAAAAAGAAAACAAGCTCAAGATAATCGGTTGCGGATTTATTAATTATGTTACTCGCCCCATACAATGTATGAGCAATATACTGATTAAAAAATTACCAAAAGAAATACAAAACTGCCTGAAAAATGGGGATATTGTAAAAATATCAAACACCACGGATTTGCCGCCTCAATCGTGTGAATTTTTTACGGCGCAAAATATAGACGCTGTCCTTATTATACCATTGAAAATAGGGAAAAATTTAATCGGAACGCTGAATTTTACCCAGAACCATCCTGATGTTTGGAAACCGGAAATCTACGAAGTATGTCAGACAATTGCTAACATTATTGCCAGCACAATGGAGCGAAATCATAATGTTAAAACACGCATAGAAGCCGAAAAAAAACAAACCGAAGCTGTCAAGTTAGCCGAGCGTGCATCCCGTCTTGCATCAATCGGTACCCTAACAACCGGAATCACCCATGAAATTAACCAGCCCCTCAATGCCCTTAAGGTTACAGTAGACGGGATGCTCTTCTGGGATAAACATAACTATGAGATACCCCGCACTGAACTTTTAGAAAACCTGAACTTTATAGCAAAACAGGCATCCCGGATTGAGGATATTATTAAACAAATGCGGGTACTCGTCTACCGTGAAAAAGGAACGAATCCTGCATTGATGAATGTGAATGAAGTCATTCAAAAAGCGTTCTCTTTAATAAACCAGCAATTAATGGCACACAATATTGCGGTTGATTTTGATTTATATGACCAACTGCCGCAGGTTTTTGGTTTTCCTATGCAAATGGAACAGGTTATTTTAAACCTCGCTATTAATTCAGTGAATGCGCTGGATGAGTTCAAAATAGAAAATAAAAATGTCACCGTACTAACAACCGTTGAAAAGGGAAAATGCAAAATAGAAATCCTTGATAACGGTCCGGGCATTTCCCCCGAAAACCTGGAAAAAATCTTTTATCCGTTTTTTACAACGAAAACCGGCGGAGAGAGAATGGGATTCGGATTATCCATAGCACAAAATATTGTCAATGAAATGGGTGGCACTATCACTGCTCACAACCGAAAAACCGGCGGTGCTCGGTTTGTTATTCTCCTGCCGGGCGAAGAAAAACAACCCGAGGCATAAGTATGAATATTCTACTTGTTGATGACGACGCAAACAGCCGGGCAAGTTTAGCACGGTTCATTAAACTCCAGGGATATACTATTGATGAATGCCAGGACGGCGAAGAAGCCCTCCGACAGATGAATCAGAAACGGTACCATTTAGTGCTTTCCGACGTAAAAATGCCCCGTATGGACGGCTTGCAGTTGTTAAACAGAATTAAACAATCAAAACAGTTCCGCGACACGGTGGTCGTGCTGATAACCGGATACGGAGATATTAAAAGCGCCGTCACTGCAATTAAAGAAGGCGCCTATGATTATGTGTCAAAACCTGTCCAAATAGAAGAATTGTCTGCAATCCTTGAACGAATCTCTGAGTATCTTACACTCAAAATTGAACACAGCGAACTCAAAGAGCACTTCGACAGACAGGTTCAGGAAGCAACAAATGATATTAAAAAAGAGCTTGATGATATTAAAAAAGCCTATGCCAAAGAGGTTGGAACCGCTCACATCGGAATTTATTCATCAACACTCCGGCAGGTTTTTGAGCTTGCAGAGAAACTGCACAGCAACCCGGATATTCCCGTCCTCATCGAGGGCGAAACCGGCACCGGGAAAGAAGTTGTTGCCCGATACATCCACTATGGATACGGCGATACAACCGCCTCGTTTGTCGCTTTAAACTGCGCCGCAATCAGCCCGCAGTTATTTGAAAGCGAGCTCTTTGGCTATGAAGGCGGCGCCTTTACCGGCGGCAGCCCCAAAGGGCAGAAAGGAAAAATCGAGCTTGCTCACGGCGGTTCCATTTTCCTTGATGAGATTACCCAGCTCTCCACCGATTATCAGGCAAAACTATTACGGGTCATCCAGGAAAAAGAATATTACCGCGTCGGCGGCATCAAAAAAATGGAGGCGAACGTCCGGTTTATCTGCTCTACAAACCAGAATGTGGTAAAAAGTGTCACCGATGGCACTATCCGCAAGGATTTATATTATCGCCTTAATGTCGGATATATTAGTGTCCCGCCCCTCCGGGAACGGCAGGAAGAAATTATCCCCCTGACAAAAATTTTCCTTGAACAGTTATCAGAACAGAAAAAAAGCCGGTATGCCGACATCACACCAGAGGCACAGAAAATCTTACTGGACTATTCCTGGCCCGGTAACATCCGCGAGCTTAAAAGCGTCATCGAGCGTATTGTCCTCCTCTGGGACGACACGGCAGTCAGACCAACTCACCTTGAATTCTTAACGTCTCCTGATCATTCAATCCACCTTCAGCAAGCAATTTATCCTACCCTCTCAACTGCTGACATTCCGCTTCCGGAACAGGGATTTAACCTGGATGAATGGATTCTCACTACTGTCAAAAAAGCTTTAGACAAACACAACGGCAATAGAACCGCCGCCGCCCAGTACCTCGGCATCTCACGAAGCGTACTCTATACGTATCTTAAAAATATTAAATAAGAGACTTTTGAAAAAATCAGTTTTCAGTCCCGAGTACTCGGGAGAACTCGGTGATACTCGGGGTTTTGTGGGTGTTTTGAATAATCATCTGTCCAAACTCTATAATTTTTCAAAGGTCTCATAATATATTGTTGCATATCAACAGTAATTTGATATAATTCAGCCTTTGAGCGACTGATTTCGAACCAGTGCCATTGTGTGAAATTTGCACTTTTTTTCTGGGTACTTGAGAATTTTATTGATAATAAAGTGGAATAATAATACATTTTTTCCTGACTTTTTATATAACTGCTTCGGAAGCAGGTGAGAAATGATGAAAGTAGTCCAAAAAGTACCGTTTCATTCTATAAAATACTATCCGAAATTGTTCAACGATTATGTAGAGCACTATGATTCGGTAGCGGAGATCTATGGGGGAAATCCATTCGATGAACAGACAATCCTGCATCAAATTCAGCGATGCAGAGAAAGAACCTATCACCGAGAGACATTAATCAAACTGTTGCTCAAGCATAATCGTTATTACCGTCTCAAACGAGCTGTTGCAAGGAACATTCATAAGCTGGAATACCCGGACAGCGTAGCGGTGGTAACTGGTCAGCAAGCCGGACTTTTTGGCGGTCCGCTCTATACGATGTACAAAGCCATCACGGCAGTTAAATATGCTGAATATATTGAACAAACCTATAATGTTCCTGCGGTTCCTGTTTTTTGGATTGAGGTTGATGACCATGATTTTGACGAAGTTCGCCGCACCAGTCTTCTGCTTCCGGGCGGGACTGTTAAAACGTTTACCTATTCCGATGGGCGAGACAGTGAGCCAATGCCGATAAAAAACCGGATATTTGCAGAGTCTATCACGTCTTTTTTAGATGATATAGCGAAGCATTTTGGAGGCACTGAGACAAGCAATGCCGTTTTCAATGCTCTGAGCTCTATTTATATTCCGGAACGTGCATTTTATGAAGGTTTTATAGCGTTTTTCAGAGCGTATTTTCCGCGATTGCCGATTGTGTTTTTAAATCCCGGCGATCCTGAAATAAAACAATTAGCTCGTCCGTTTTTTGAACGTGCTCTGATAGATTATAAAATGATTCACGATGCTTTTAAACAGCAGACCGAAGCGGTACAGAAAAAATCGTATAAACCGCACGTATCACTGTATGGCGATGATTACCATTTATTTCATATTGTGGGCGGAAACCGTGTCCGATTGACGGGAAAGTCGCTCAGTGCCGGAGCCGGAAAAGGTGGTTTTGATTACTCAGATGTGTCGTCATTCCTCAATCGTTCACTACCAGACCTGAGTCCTGATGTATTGCTCCGTCCGGTTTTGCAGGATTACTTGATACCCACGATACTATATATAGGAGGACCATCAGAAATAGCATATTTTGCTCAATTAAAATTGGTATATAAATATTTTAATATCCCGATGCCGTTACTCATACCTCGCTGGAGTGGAACAATAGTTGAAAAAAAGTCACTCAGATTTTTAAAAAAGTTCCAGATTGAGCCGTCGCAGATATTAACGAATGAACCAGACGATGTGCTTGATACAATCATTGAGAAAACATCGGGAAACCGCTTCACCGTGCAATTTCAAAAAACCTTCATTCAGTTAAAAGAGCGGCTTAATGAAATCCGCACAATAGGGGAATCTCTGGATACCACGCTCTTGGGGATGATTGATAACTCGGAACAGAAAATGAAATACCAGCTTGATAAAATACAGGGACGATTTCATAATGCCCTACAAAAGTCTAATCAAGTTACTGTTGAACGGGTCCATCGGACGATAAATGCGATTATACCGGATTCTCACCTGCAGGAGCGCACATTTTCTGTGCTTAATTATCTGCTGCGGTACGGAAATGCGTTCCCAAGGTTTTTGATGAGAACCGTTACTATTGATACCCGTGAACATCATATTATAGGATATTAATAATGAAAGAAGAAATGACTATTGATGTGTTAGCATTCGGGCCCCATCCCGATGACGTGGAGATGTGCTGCGGTGGAACAATTGCAAAAACAGTTAAGATGGGTTATACCGCGGGAATAATAGATTTAACCGGCGGTGAACTGGGCACACGGGGGAACCGGGAAACACGGCTTCAGGAAGCGGCAGAGGCAGAAAAACTTTTGGGTATTAATGTTCGGGAGAATCTGGATTTAGGCGACGGAAGAATAACAAACAACGAATCTGCTCGCTCAACAGTTATTAAAAAGATCCGAATGTACCGTCCGACTTTAGTACTCGCACCGTACTGGATGGACGACCATCCTGATCATATTCAATGCTCACTGATTGTAAAAGATTCCGCATACCTCGCCGGGCTTGTTAATTATAATCCCGACCAACCACCTCATAAGCCAAAGGGAATTCTTTATTATATGTGCCGGCATTCATTCCACCCAACTCTTATTATCAATATCACCGATGAATTTGAACAAAAAATATCCGCAATTAAAGCATACAGTTCCCAGATATCCTATCAATATTCAGCAGAAACGGAAATCCGCTTCAATGAAAATGATTTTTTAAAATATTTTGAAGCTCGTGCACGATTCTTCGGTATGATGATAAATTGCAAATTCGGCGAACCGTTTTTTTCTGTATATCCTCCACAAGTTTTAGACCCGATAGCAATGCTGGGCGGGGGAAAATGGTAGTAACGTTAATAGATACGAGGGCTTTGATTTATATTGAATTAATGTTAATATGCCACAAATATATTATATGAATAAGTGTCTTTTCAAAGAAAATATGGTATAAGACCACACATCGTATCCCTCTGAATCAGCGTTTTTTCACTGTGTACTTTCCCGCGACGTTAGCCATCATTTCGTGATTATGAACTGCTTCTGTTGTGTGTGTGAGAATGTATTTATTCTTTGTTTTTTTGTGAAATGATTCTGTAACCAAAATCACAAAAGTTTTGTTCTATAAGAAATTTTATCGCTGAAATTAAACTTCTTTTACCATTTCTGCCGAAATGTAAAACAAGAGACATAGATTCGCCAGAGGCGAACTTTGTTGTATCCTGTGTTTCCGGTTGCAATGTATAGAATATGGAAAACGAGCCTCCCCGGCTCAAAACTATCAAGGAGGAAAGATGGAACTATCAACTATTACCAATTCCCTGTCTTTTCTGTCAAAGGCAGATCTTTCAAAACAGACAGACAATTCTACTCTCTATTCCACATCAAAAACAATTACCAATACCGACCTGTTTGATTCTGTTGCTGTTACATTTGAGCATCGGGAAGAAACACTGTCGTTTGCTGTGTATTCTAAAAAAAGTGCCGCTCAAAAACAGCCGAACACTCAACAAGCGGAGGCTGTGAATCTTAACCAGACGTCCGAAACGGCACAGCTTAAACAACTCATTCACGCCGAAATATTGGCACAGGTCAAGGTTTTTCTTGGCGCCTATTATGCAGAACATCCGGAAGATTTACAAGCGATAAGCCAAGGAGAAATCCCGGAGTATTTTAATGTTGACAACACCGCCAGCCGGATACTTGATATTTATTTTTCCCGCTATCAGGAGGGCGAGGATAAGAATGAATTCGTAACACGGGCAAAGAGTATCATCGAGCAGGCGTATGGTGACGTAGAAAAAATGGTCGGAACACTGCCGGACATCGTCCAGCAAACCCGGTCAAAAGTAAATGAGATGCTCGATAAATTTGCACAAGGTGAGGATATTTCTGATTTTATGGGGCGGACGATTAAATAAGAGGAACATTGTACTAACAGCTCTCTGCCGCTCTTTTGCTTTGTTAATACCAAAACAATACAAAGTACAACGACTTATGCAAGCGATTTTTTATCGTGATGAGTATGTGATAGGTTCACTTCCCCTTTGCTTACCTATCACATATTCTAACAAAATAACCAGTATCGCTAAAAGTGTCAACACGGGGATAAAATAATGCACACAATACTGTCAATTAAATACCATTTCACATAATGGATGTAATTATTCTTTTTTTATCACAACAGCGGTTAAATCATCTTCCTGCGAGACTTTTTTTGTATATTTTAAAACGGTTGCTAACATACTCTCCAGAATTTTTTTCGCAGGCAATCTCTTGTTCTTTTTCAAACAGGTCATAATTCCTTCGACGCCGAATTCTTTACTCCGTCTATCGAGTGATTCGGAAATTCCATCTGTGTATAAAAACAATACATCACCGGGCTGGAGTGAAATATTGCTTCGCCGGTACATTATATTCGGTAAAAATCCTAATATAGTCCCGCCTGTTTTTAATTCCTTATAGGTATCATTTTGGCGATACAGGATGGGAGGATTGTGACCGGCATTCGTATAGCGAAACGTATGTAACCGGGGATTCAAAATGCCATAAAAAAACGTCGTAAACTGATTGGCTTGTGTATGATGATAGAGTGCATCATTAAGTTTTTTTATAACAATATTTGACCTTCTGCTCTGGCGGACAAGCCCACAAAACGTTGCACAGACATTCGCCATTAATACCGCTCCCGGTATACCTTTGCCTGAAATATCGCCAATGGAAATTCCGAGCTCATCATTCGGAAGCTCGATAAAGTAGTACAAATCGCCCCCGATGGTTTGGCTTGGAATATTAATTGCCGAAAAATCATAACCCGGAACCTGAGGGAACTCAGTAGGAAGGAGAGCTTTTTGGATGCCGCGTGCAATTTCAAGCTCCTTCTGCAGCTTTGCTTCTTGTATCTTTTTCAACAACAATTGCGATTCCAATCGTGCTTTCTCTTCTTCAATTCTTTTGCGGTCTGTAATATCACGAATAATAATTAAATCTGCCGGCAAGCCCCGATAGGTAATTAAGCTCACACTGATTTCTGCAAAAACGGCACTTCCATCCTTGCGAAGAAATGCAGTTTCAAAAAATGACAGCTTTAACTCCCCTCGCGCAACACGCTCATAAAATTCTTCACGCCGCTCATAATATTCACGCATCTTCCCAATATGGTCAGGGTGAAAATATCGCAAAAACGGCATATTCATAAACTCTTCACTGCTGTAGCCGCTTAACATCAACGCCCGCGGATTCGCATAGACAAATTTGCCATTTTGCAAAATAATGATTGCATCACTTGCACGCTCGACAGCATTGCGGTATTTTTCTTCGCTCTCACGCAATAATTGTTCCGCCTTCTTCCGTTTCGTAACATCAAGGAAAGACCCCATCAAATATATATCAGAGCCTATCTGTAAATCATTCAATTTTACTTCTATCGTGTGAATTTCTCCATTTCTGTCATACACACCAATCTCGAACTGCTTATCATATAGTTCCCCTGAAACAAGATTCTTATACTGTTTTTCAATATATATGCGGCTTTCAAAAGTGAGATAATCAAAAATACTATGAGTGTACAAAAAATCAGGAGAATCGAATCCTAAGTTTTCATAGAAAGAACGATTGACCTGAACGAATCTGTCCCCCTTAATAATGCCGAATCCTTCAAGTGAATTCTCGAAAAAATTTTTAAACTTCAGCTCCGATTCCTTAAACAGTTTGTTTTCTGCTTCAAGGGCGCAGACTCTTTCAATCAGCGTCTCCCGTGATTGAATAGTATGAGCATTATCAATCATAGTATCACCATTATTATAAAAGAAATCCTTGATTTAATTCGCCCATACTAACTGGGCGAAATTATACAACAATTTTAAGAGACGGTAGAGACGCCCCAACGGGACGTCTCTATCTTTTTTACCAACAGGTTCAGAATATATTGAATCTTTCTGGAAAGATTTATTCAAAAAATCACTTCGCTTTTTTAGCAATCTCTGTTAACGATGTATTAATATTAATTCCCGCATCAATCTGAGCGTCGCCGATGCCGTAATAGTCGCTCCGATACATCACCCCGGTATCCAGCGATAACCAGTTCAGAAAAAAGAACCGCACACCGGCAATCCCCAACCACACGGTTGAAATATCCTTTTTTGTTACTTGTGGTCTCTCTTCGTCAAAATTATACTTCGCTACCTCCTCAACCTCTATCATTAACCGCGTTCTCGGATTGACCGATACCAGTAATCCAGCAAAACCTCCTAAAATATTTTTATTGTAATAATCTTTATCCGATTTTTTTGCCTCCGCCGGCGTTGGTGAATAGAGCATATCATTATGGGCTAACTTTGTCCTCACCCGCATATCATTAATACAGATTCCGCCGTGAATGCTGTAATTAAAAAATTTTTTGGAAGCGACAAAATAGAGCGTTGCGATACGCCGTTCGAACTTATATTCTATTTTATTATATTCGCGAATCTCCGAGTGCCAGAGAGAACTTCGCAGAGCGCCGGTAACCGAAGGCCACATTCTGCTCTCACTTAATAATTTTAACTTAAATGAACCTGTTGGAATGGACCCTGAACCTTTTGTTAATTGATTCACAATACCGACGGTGCTCAACTCGACTTCAGCAACGTCTCCCAATCCAAATCGGATATGCCCTAAAAAAGGGCGTTTTTCAGTCTTTTGAACGCCGAAAATGGTTCCCCCGCCGGTATTGATTTCCATTGAACCAAGAACATCAGCAACCGGAATAACAAACAACCGCTTCGGGTCAAGTGGATTCCAGTTTGCAGGCGTGCCCTGGAAATAATTCACGTTCTTACCAGTTTGTGCAAACACGCACAGCACCGATAACAGTACGATACCTGCGGTAAAACCAATGTATTTCACTATTGACTTCATACCACACCTCCAATTGTTTGATTGTTGAAATTATCAAATATTGCTTCTATTATTTTCACATATAAAATGCCTGTCGAAAATAAACTGCGTATAAAGAGAAAATAAATTTTTAGTAAATTTTATATGCCAAAAAATCGTTCAATCGGAGTCGTGACAGTTCTGTCTGAAAGAGAAAACAAGCGAACAAGAGGAATTCAGAATCAAAATAATTACAGGAATAGTATTTTATGCCTCTATCATATACCCGACACCCCTTATATTATGAATAAAATTGCGTGCTAATCCAAGTTTTTTTCTTACGTTTTTTATATGAACATCAATCGTTCTGTCAATAACGATTTTATCAGTTCCCCAGAGGTGGTCTAAAATCTGATCGCGGGTAAATACCACCCCCGGACGATGCGCCATAAATTCCACTATTCTAAACTCGGTTGCAGTTGCGCCAATATCACGCCCCTCAACAAAGATTCGATATTTCTCGGGGTCAATCGTCAGTATATCACCGATATAAAATGGCTTGCCGGGTGCCGTCCGCATTGTTTTCATTCTTCTGAGCACCGCCCTTATCCGAGCTATCAATTCTTTTGGGAAAAACGGTTTTGCCACGTAATCATCTGCGCCGGACTCTAACCCTAATATTTTATCCGTTACTTCACTTTTCACTGTTAACATAATAATAGGAATACCTGCAAGTTCCGGTTTACTCTGCAAAACTTTACATAATTCTACCCCGTCTGCGTCGGGGAGATTTATATCCAGCACTATCAAATCGGGTTTTTGTTCATCCAGTGACGATAAAAATTCCTCTGCTGTTTGATATACCGCCGGAACAAAAAATGCCTGTTTTAAATGCAGTGAGACAAGCTCAAGAATTTCCAGCTCATCATCAACAACGGCAATTCGTTCGTTCATCGTGGTGCCCCCTTCTGTTTTATAGCTTTGTTGAGCATTTTTGATAATTCATACAGTTCAAATGGTTTCTGGAGAAATCCTAACGCACCTGTATTTACTATATCTAAATCCTCACCCTTTTGACTGTATCCACTGATAATCAATATTTTCACTGAAGGATTAATTTTTTTCAATTCCAAATACGCTTCTTTCCCCGACATCACCGGCATAATCATATCAAGCAGGATAACCGCTATTTTCTTGCGGTGTGCACGGTAGAGAGAAAGGGCTTCTTTCCCGTCACGGGCTAACAGCGGTGTGTACCCTAATGAGGTCAATTGGCTGGCAACTAAATCCCTGACGTCTTCTTCATCGTCAACAACAAGCACTGTTCCAGAGCCTTTTGTTATTACTTTCTTTTCTACAACTTCGGCGGCTTCTTTCTCATAAGCAGGAAAATAAAGAATAAACGTTGTTCCTTTCCCCGGCTCGCTGTAAAAGGTGATATGGCCATTATGTTTTTTAACAATACCATACACCATTGATAATCCCAATCCCGTCCCTCTTCCGATGGGTTTTGTAGTGAAAAACGGTTCGAATATTTTTTCCTTGACTTCCTTTGTCATACCAATACCGGTATCAGATACAGAAACCTTCACATAATTGCCGGGTTTTAATTCGGGGTCCCTCCGCAAATACGCTTCATCCAAATACACATTTTTTGTCTTAAAGATAAGGTCGCCGCCGTTTGGCATTGCATCCTTGGCATTAATGCTGAGATTGGTAAATATCTGGTCAAGCTGATTTCTATCACCATATATTGTCTTAACGCAGTCATCAAATTCATATTTGAGATTTATTTTCTTTTCAAAAATCTTTTCCGAAACCGCTATCGTATCAATGATAAGCTGATTAATATTGAGCGGTTCAGGATTGTATTGCCCGCGGCGTGCAAATCCTAATAACTGATTAACCAGCGCCTTCGACCGTCGAGCATTCCGTAAAATACTCTCTATCGCTTTCCCCTCATCGGTCTCTTTATCCGGAAATCTAAGCTTGAGCAAGTCAGAAAACCCCATAATGACGGTTAAAATGTTTCCAAAATCGTGTGCAATCCCGCCTGCCAGTCTCCCTAACGATTCCATTTTTTGAGCCTGAATAAGCTGTGACTCTAACTTTGCTTTCTCTTCTTCAACTTTCTTTCGGTCGGTAATATCGCGGATTATAACCAGATCCGCCGGCTCTCCCTGATATGTTATCAAACTCACACTCACCTCTGCATATAAAACACTGCCATCTTTGCAAATAAACGCTGTCTCGAAGAGCGACCGCTTGAGTTCCCCTCGGGCAACACGCTCGTAGAACTCCCCCCGCCGCTCATAATACTCTCTCATCTTTGATACGTTATCCGGGTGAAAATATTGAAAAATCGGCGTATTAAGGAATTCTTCCAGCTGATATCCGCTTAATTGAAGCGTTTTCGTATTAGCATAAACGAAATTACCATTCTGAACGATTGCAATGGCGTCATTTGCACGCTCAACTGCATTGCGGTATTTTTCTTCACTCTCTTGCAAACGGTGCTTCATTGTTTTCCACTCAGTAGTATCACGAAATGATGATATGATATACTGTTCGTTTCCTATCTGAAGGGAATGTACTTTAATCTCAAAAATGTGGACAATTCCGCTCCGATGATATATCTCGATTTCAAATTGCTGGTCAAACGGTTTTTTCTGGACGATCGCATTAAAAATTTTACGAGTATATTTTTTACTCGCAGGTGTAAGAAACGTAAATAGACTTTTTTTATACAAAGAATCTGGAGTGTCAAGTCCAAAACTACTATACAGCGAGTAATTTACCTCTATAAACCGGTCTCCTTTAATGATACCGAATCCTTCAAGAGAATTATCAAAGAAACTATGGAATTTTATCTCCGATGCCCGCAGTGCATTATTCTCTGAGCATAACTGCTTGAGTTCTTCAAGCAGTTGCTGGCGGGATGCACGGGGCTGTGAAGTACTCATAAGACCTCCTATAGTATAATAATAAAAATATACTGTCTGTTTATATTTACAATAATTATCTTTAAAACTTGAGTTCTTTAATTTAACGCAGGCTAAAAGCCTGCGGCTACCAATTATATTACAATTTTAAGGAGAGACAGGTCAGTAACCTGTCTCTACAATGGTAGCCGCAAACTTTAGTTTGCGTTTTAGTGGATTTTTTTAAAGGTTTCAACTTATTATTTAATCATCGTTTTGTCATTTCTGCACCACCACAGAGTAACCACTTCGCTCTGGAATAGGAATAACATTTTTTCAAAAGTTTTCTTCAATATGAAAAAAAACAGTTTCAATTTTAAAATTAATTTTGTATATAAGTTTATAAAAAAATATCACGGCATTGTATGGAACACAGGAATTCAAACAGAGCAAACGAATTATCTGCACCGGCACAATAAGTATTCCAAATTGCAAGCGTATGAACAATATAATAATATTACAGTGTTTTTGAAAATAATTTATTTCTGTCAAAGACAGATCCCCGAGTCCCGAGAAATCGGGATCCCGAGTACTCGGTGATACTCGGGGCGGAATAGATAAAAAGTATATTATAAAAGTGAGAGGATACCGCTATGAGATTGCGCAACGGAAACAAAATTATTCTATTCATTGCAGTTATTATCACCTTCACTGCAGTGATTGTTTTTGCCCAGAATTATGGTGTTAATGCTGTCCGGGATATTGACAACATTCTCCCGGAACGCCAGCGTGCGGAACTCCAGAACCAGATACTTGCGTGGCGTCTTGATAACATCCTGCCGATGCTGATGCGCCGCGAACAGATTGATATGTGGCTAGTCATTTGCCGGGAATATAATGAAGACCCGGTGTATCTTACGTTGGTGCCTCAGCCGAATATGTCTGCACGCCGGACATCGATTTTAATTTTCTGCGATAAAGGTCCCTCCGCGGGCGTTGAGCGGCTTACCGGCAGCTTCTATGATATGCCCCCGTGGTATAAATCAATATATACCGACAAAAAGAAAGACCAGATTGAAAACCTTGCCGAATTTATTAAAGAGCGGAATCCCAAGAAAATTGGTGTGAATGTTTCCGACGCCTGGGCATTCGGAGACGGTTTATCGGCCTCATTTTATGACGCCCTGAAAAAGGCATTAGGTTCGGACTACTTTGCCCGTCTGGTTTCTGCTGAACGGATCTGCGTCGGCTGGCTCGAAACCCGAAGCCCCCAGGAAATCAGCATCTACCGCCATATTTGCGGTATTTCCCACGACCTCATCGGGGAATTTTTCTCTAACAAAGTGATTACCCCTGATATAACCAAAACTGATGACGTCGTATGGTGGATTCGTCAGCGGATAACCGACCTTGGTCTGGAAACGTGGTTCCAGCCGTCAATAGAAATCCAGCGGAGCAAAGAAGAGGCGGCAAAATATCCCCAAAACGATTTGGTAATTCGACGCGGCGATTTAATTCACTGCGATATCGGAATCAAATACTTAGGACTCTGCACTGACAACCAGGAATTTGCTTATGTATTAAAGCAGGGAGAAATTGACATACCGTTAGGAATTAATGAAGCCTTCCGCAGAGGGAATCGCCTCCAAAATATCGTAATGAGCGAGCATACGTTAGGGAAAACAGGTAATGAAATTCTTCGCATTTCGTTAGAGAAGGCAAAAGCAGAGGGGCTCATACCCAGTATATACTGCCACCCGTTGGGCGTTCACGGTCATGCCGCAGGGCTGATTGTTGGTTTATGGGACCAACAGAACGGTGTTCCCGTGCGGGGCGACTACCCATTGTATGCAAATACTGTTTACTCAATCGAATTAAATAATCGTTTTGCTCTGCCTGAATGGGGCGGACAAGAAGTTTCTATAGGTCTGGAAGAGGACGCTGTTTTTGACGGAAAGCAGTGCATTCTCCTTGACGGCAGGCAGACAAAGCTGTATCTTATAAAGTAATTTTATACAAGAAGTGCGGAACATTTTATATTAATTGAGATTTTAATATTTTTGTACTATAATCTAAAAACATAGTAATAATTTAATACAAAGTTCGATATATATTATCGAAGGAGAAACATCGTGGGAGAACGAGCCGGCTTCATTCAGTCATTATTTTTTGGAACGATAGACACCGAATTACTTCAGCCATTTCCGACCTATTCCAATGAAAAGCGTGAAGAGGTGCGGGCAATTGTAGATATGGTTAGACGATTTACGCAGGAGCAGATTGACCCTGTTGCAATAGATAGAAATCATCAGATACCCGAATCAGTAAAAAAAGGAATGAGCGAATTAGGACTCTGGGGGATCATCATACCTGAAGAATACGGTGGTTTTGCCCAGCCGGAAGTAACATACAATAAGGTAATGGAAGTATTAACGGGGACCTGCGGTTCAACATCGGTTACCTACGGTGCTCATCTATCCATTGGTTTAAAAGCTATTTTGCTTTTTGGCACAGATGAACAGAAACGCGAATTTCTGCCGGCATTGTCGTCGGGTGAAAAATTTGCCGCATTTGCTCTGACTGAGCCGGGCGCCGGCAGCGACAATCTGAGTATGACCACCACTGCAGAAGAATCCGAAGACGGCACGTACTATATCTTGAATGGGCGAAAACAATGGATAACCAACGGCGGTTTTGCCGAGGTGTTCACCGTGTTTGCCCGCGTCAAAAAGCACGGTGAAGCATCTGCAGATGCTTCAAAAATAACCGCATTTATCGTTACCCGCGATATACCCGGCTTTTCTTCAGGGAAAGAAGAGGACAAATTAGGATTGTGCGGGTCGTCAACAACCTCATTATATCTTGATAATGTAAAAGTCCCGGCTAAAAATATTCTTGGGCAGATAGGTGGGGGATTTAAGGTGGCAATGGAGGTTTTAAATACCGGTCGTTTGGGACTTGGTGCCGGGTGCGTCGGTGCCGCAAAGGCGATTCTCAAGCCGGCAATTCAATTCGCCCTCCAGCGCGAGCAGTTCGGCTGTAGAATCGCTGATTTTGACCTGATAAAAGAAATGTTTGCTCGCAGTCTTATAAACACCTTCACCGGCGAAAGTATGGTCTATTATACAACATATCTAAAAGAGAGCCCGGATTTATCTGTTGCATTAGAGGCGGCTGTGTGTAAAATCTTTTCAAGCGAAGCTCTCTGGCAGACCGTTAATGACTGCCTCCAGATTGCCGGCGGGAACGGATTTATGAAAGACTATCCCTTTGAGCGGTTCCTCCGGGATACCCGAATTAATATGATTTTTGAAGGCACAAACGAAATACTGCGGATGATGGTAGCTACGACGGGTTTAATGAAATCCTCAATCCATCTAAAAAAACATATGAATGAGCTTTCTCCGATGAGTGAAGAAATCCGTGAAAAACGGATAGAAGAATTAGTTCAACAGACTATTCACTCAGGAGAGCAATTCTCAATACCCGGATACTCACCGACACTTGAAGAGCAATTAACATTACTATCCCGACTAACACACCAGTTCCAGCAGGCAGTTGTCCGAACCGTTTTACGGCAGGGGCGGGCGCTCCGTGAAAAGGAAATCATTCTCAGGCGGATAACGGATGCGGTAATTGACCTGTATGGAATGTACGCAAACGTCGTTCGCGTTGAGAATCTCATTCGGAATAACCATCACTCAGCGGAGAATGCCCTGCTGATGTCGCGGATATTTGCATTCGATGCAGAGCGGCGGATTCGGGCAAACCTCGTCTCACTTGATATGAACTGCGACGCCGATATGGTCAAAGCCGCAGAGTTACTCTATAAAACTGAAAGATATCCGTTTGATATTTTAGATTACTAAAGAGATATTAGATTCTGCTGAAAAAGTATAGAAGAATTTGTTCAGACAATTTCTTGTACTAATTATTAAGCTCATTGTGGCACCCACAAACTCGTTTGTGGGTGTAAAAAATGACTTTTTCAGCAGACTCAGATATTATTATACTATTTTGCGGCCACTGTTAAGAAGGTGGATGTTTTCCCGCCCCTTTATTTATATTTATTTAGAGTAACAATATCATTTTTGTATTTACATATAAAACAGAATCAAAGTGAGAAAATATATGAGAGGCTTTTTGATGTCCAAGATCGAATATACGGTTCTTCTCCAAATGCGGTGCACTATTGTAGAGGAAATAACATCTATTAATTTCTATAACTATATTTAAAATAAACACATAATGCTCATTTGGCTTTTGTCTTGCGTAATTGGTTATGATGTGTTATTATGACATTCTTATTGATTTAGGTATAATAGATAAAATTGATTCGTACCGGTCTTTCCCCCGAGTACACGGGGCGGGAAAACTCAGTATAGCACACTCCATAGCACCTAAATTGGAGATGAACCAAATTTGAAAAATAGTTTCGAATATTTTTCTAAAATTTATATATTAAATAATGATGGTTTTGCTTTTTTATTTGAAGAGAAATGCGTATAATTGATACTAATGACCATTTATAAAAAATAAGATCATTTAACAGGAGGAGTTGTATGATACGCCGAAGTTTGTTTTTACGAACAGCGGTCATTATAATGGCTTTTTTGTTCATCAGCCTGCCGGTTATTGCCCAGGAAGTCATCCTGACAAAAGAGTCATATATAAAGCCGCCGAAAGAGATTCTCGATATTGTTAATTCACCCCGGTACAAGAATTATACCCTATCGAATATCAGCCCGAACCAGGAGTATTATTTGAACACGCTCAGATCAGGCAATATGGTGCCGGTTGCGTTAATGGGAAAACCATATTACAATTTAGGTGGGAGTGAATTTGATCCGAAAGGTAACCGTTCACGAACACTTACCATCGGTATGACCATCGGTTTTGAATTAATAGACTGGAAAACCGGCGATAAAATCCAGATTCAAACACCGAAGGATACCCGGGTGAGCAATCCCGTATGGTCACCGGACGGCTTGCAGTTAGCCTATTTTGTTCACTTTGATGATGCTACCCACATTTATATTTATGATGTCAGAACGGGAAAATCCCGGCAGTTAACCACGACGCCGGTTCTTGCAACTCACGTAACTTCGTTTGAGTGGACGGAGGACGGACAGAAAATTTTTACTGTGCTTATTCCGGAGGGAAGAGGACCTGAGCCGACCGAGGGGTATGTAACTGAGCCCTATGTTCGAGTTACCAGACCGGGGAGCAATCCTTCGCGAACTGATCGGTTTTTAATGGATTCTCCCTATGATTTTAAACTGTTTGAATATTATTCAACCGGGCAGATTGTGTACATAGAAGCAAGGACAGGCAAAGTTACCAATGTCGGCAAGCCGAATATGTACACCCGGTTGGATGCAGCGCCGAATGGACAATATTTACGGGTTACCACAATGCTAAAGCCGTTCTCATATTTAGTATCGGCAAGCAGTTTTGGCAGTGTAGAGCAAATGTGGGATTTAAATGGGAAGGTGTTATGCGAATTTTCGAGGCGGACCATTCGGGAAAGCGGTCAAGTTGATACGACGGCTGCGCGCGGTCAAGCTCAGGGAGCCGCAACAGGCAAGCGTAGTTTAGCATGGGCACCTGATGGCAACGGGATGATTTTCCTCAGAGGAGCATCCGGTGCAGGCGGTGGTGCCGGTGGTGGAAGAGGGGGAATCCGTGGAGGTGGAGACGATTACGAAGAACAACAACCGCCACAACGTCAAGGGAGAGGGGGCGCTGGAACTCAACAACAAGCTCCACGTCCGCAAAGAAATGACAGCTTAATGCGATGGCTTCCACCGTTTGACAACACCAGTGTCCAGCTCATCTATGAACAGCGCGAGGCAATGAACAACGTCCAGTTCTCAGAAGACCTGAAAACATTGTTTATTTCCGAGTCACGCACTGATTCTAATTTTATATATCTCCTTAATTTAGATGCGCCTACGATTAAACAAATAGTAATGGAATCCAAAACAAGCGAACGATTAAAAAATCCGGGGACTTTAATGACAAAGCGGGGTCCAAACGGAAGCTCGGTCGTGAGAAGGTCTTCTGATAAACAATATGTATATTTCTCCGGAACGCAGAGTTTTGAGAACCCTGAGGTTAATCCCTCCCGCGCTTTTATTGATAAAGTCAAGATAGGTAGTCCAACGGATAAAATGCGTATCTTTTACGGCAATCCGGATTACAATGAATCAATCTCTACGGTATTAGACGATGACCTTGAACAGGTGATGACAACCAGGAGCTCACGGACGGAGGTACCGGATTCATATCTGCGAAATCTAAAGACCGGTGATATACGGAAAATGACAAATAATGTTGATTATTCCCCGGAAATCACCCGTGCCCAGCGGCGGAATTATCGTGCTGAGCGAGCCGATGGATTTACATTCAATGTAAAAGTAACGCTTCCTGAAAACTATGTTGAAGGAACAAAACTACCGGCATTGTTCTGGTTCTATCCGAGTGAATTCGCCGGAACTAATCCGGACAGTATTCAGATGGCTTTAGACCGCGGCGGACAGAATGTCAATAGGAATGCGTTTCCGACTGTCGGCAACCGCTCTTTGGAAATTTTTGTGAAATTAGGTTATGCGCTTGTTGAGCCGGACTGCCCGATTATTGGTCCGACAGGACTGATGAATGACAATTACATTAGAGACCTGCGGAATAGCCTCTGGGCAACGATTGATGTACTTGATAAAAAATCAGTTATAGACCGTGACCGGTTAGCTATCGGTGGACACAGCTATGGTGCATTCAGCACGGCAAATGCCCTCGCTCATACGCCGTGGTTTAAAGCAGGCATTGCTGGCGATGGATGCTATAACCGGACACTTACCCCGATGACCTTCCAGAACGAGCGTCGCGATTTATGGACTGCCCAGCAAACATACCTGGAAATGTCTCCGTTATTATATGCCGACGATTTTATTGGAGCACTGTTGATGTATCACGGAATGGACGACGCCAATGTTGGAACCGACCCGATTAATTCCCCCCGTCTCTTTCAAGCACTCCAGGGTAACGGCAAAATGGCTGCATTATATATGTACCCGTATGAAGACCACGGACCCCTTGGCGAAGAAACAATCATTGATACGTGGGCGCGCTGGGTCGAATGGCTGGATATTTGGGTAATGCACCCGGAAAGAGGAATAGAACTATTGAAAAAGAAATAAAACACCGATGATAACATTCCTTATTTTTTTCAATGATTGATAAAGGGGCGGGTTTAATACCCGCCCTTTTTTTATTCATAATATTGCGGAAATTTTGATGATTGTTTGGACGTTGAGACGCAATATCTTGCATCTATACAATTTTGCTTCTTACATTGCATCAGGACTTCAGTGCAGGGATAGGTCTCGACCGGTCCCTACAAAAAATGCTTTTATATTTATATAGGTGCTAAAATTGCCACAAGAAAATCATTTGACTTCTACAATTATGTTAATTATATTGAAATTACATTGTTTTTCTTGTGTACAAATGATGGTAAAATCAAGATTTGTATATTATTCACTTTTTTTCGTCATTGGTTTCGGTGTATTTTGTACCGGGGCGAGACAGGAAATATCTTCTGACAAAAAATTACCGGATGAGAGTACCCGGATAGTTCAAAAAGTACCGCCAAACCACTGCCGGATAGTCGGGACTATTCTTTCAATTACCGGTACATTAAAAACAGCACAGGCAGACGACCCACTTTCAAAAGTCCCTTGTTTAGCGGTTGTCCGCATTGATTCTATTTTAGGTTATGGCTCTGCATTCACCGATCCATTGGCAGTCGGTAATGAAATATCCGTCCTTTTTCAATTTACTCTCAGTCCAACAAAAGACATTTTCCCGACATTACAACAACATTATCCGGGATTGATGGTCGGCTCCGTATTACGAGCTGACCTCGAAGAAATAATAGCAGATGAACAACAGAAAAAAACATTGCAATATTCTCACATAATATATGGTTATCAATTAATAAAGCGGTGAAAAGGAATATCTTTTCCGCCAGAGGTGGATCTGTTTTCAGATGAGAGCAACCTATGAAAGCTCGATATCTCATTTCGGCAGTTTTACTGTGTGTGTTAGGTTCGATCACAATAATAAGAATAAATGCTTTGAGAAAAACATATTTTGAGGTTAAACAGGGGAAGGGCGAACGCTCCTCAGTCGGAACGAGAGACAACCCGCAAGCACGCACAGAGTATGAATTAAACCGTCTGAGAAGTCCGTTGACAAATCAGATACCGGAAGACATTAGACGGAAAGAATTAGCATTTGCGGAAAAGTTGAATAAGGAAACAGCCGATGTACGTGCACAGCTTCAAAAGACGGCGGCGATTCGTACATCCAACTGGGCGTGGCGTGGACCATATAATATCGGCGGACGGACGAGAGCTTTAGCGATTGATGTAACCAGTGATAATATCATTCTTGCCGGCGGTGTTTCAGGCGGAATGTGGCGCTCAACTGATGGCGGAACTTCGTGGACAAAAACGACAACTCCCGAACAACTGCACAGCGTAACCTGTATCGTTCAGGATACCCGTCCGGGGAAAACTAATATCTGGTATTATGGCACCGGTGAATATAGAGGGAATTCTGCAAGCGGAGGTGGAGCAAGTTATCGGGGGGACGGTATTTTTAAATCCACCGATGGGGGACAATCCTGGACAGTGCTTCCTTCAACTGCCACTAATAAACCGCATCAATTTGACCAGGATTTTGATTATGTTTGGAATATCCTCATTGACGTGTCAAATACATTACAGGATGAGGTCTATACTGCTCTTTACGGTGGGATATATCGTTCAGTAGATGGTGGAGGAACATCCTGGACTCAAGTCCTTGGTACCGGTACAAATACATCTCCATACTGTGATATAGCCATTACTTCGACAGGCATTGTCTATGCTACTTTGAGCAGTACGGGAACCCAAAAAGGAATCTGGCGCTCAACTGATGGGATTAATTGGTTAAATATTACTCCTGCAGCGTTTCCAACGACATATAGTCGAATTGTCATTGCTGTAGCACCGTCAAATATAAATGTTGTTTATTTTTTAGGAAATACTCCCAACAGTGGCAGCAATGACCATAGCTTATGGAAATATACCTATCTTCCGGGCGATAGTTCTGGCAGTGGGGGGTATTGGGAAGACCGCTCGTCAAGTCTTCCTGCACAGGGCGGGTATACAGGCAATTTCGATTCCCAAGATTCGTATGATTTGGTTATTAAGGTAAAACCTGATGATGAAAATGTTGTCTTTATCGGCGGGACAAATCTCTATCGCTCAACAAATGGGTTTGCTAACAATTCTCAAACAACGTGGATTGGCGGATATGTGTCAACCAATAACGCTTATAATCAATATCTCAATCATCACTGCGACCAGCATGCCATCGCTTTTTATCCGTCTAATTACAGTAAGATGCTTAACGGAAATGATGGGGGTGTATATAGAACAGATAATAATCTTGCTTCTACTGTTGTCTGGACAAAACTAAATAATGGTTATAATACGACCCAGTATTATACCATTGCTGTAAATGAGAATACTTCAGGAAGCAATGTCATCGTCGGCGGGACACAGGATAACGGAACTTTTTTCATTAATTCGGTAACAAGTAATAATTGGGTAACTATTAGCAGTGGTGACGGTGCATTCTGTGCAGTTGGGCAGAATAATTTATACTATACATCGTATCAAAATGGTGAGGTTCGCAGAGATACTATAAATAGCTCTGGAACCATCTCGAAGTGGACAAGAATTGACCCGACCGGCGGAACCGGTTATTTGTTTATCAATCCATTTGCAATGGACCCGAATAACACAAAAATGATTTACATCGCCGGGGGTACTCGGGTTTGGCGTAATACAGATGTAACGCAGATTCCAAATTATTCAAATAATACAACGTCTGTTAACTGGACTGAATTGACAAATACAATTGATACTGAAACTTCGATTACTGCAATTGCTGTTTCAAGAACTCCTGCTAATCGGGTATATTACGGAACAAGTAAAGCAAAATTATTTCGGCTTGATAATGCGAATTCAGAAAATCCTGTGCCGATTGATATAGGTACAGGTAAAGGATTCACTACAAATGCGTATGTAAGCTGTATCGCAATAAATCCTGATAATGCTGATCAGGTTCTTTTAACGTTTTCTAATTATAGTGTTAAAAGCCTGTTTTATACGGCAGATGGCGGAACAAGTTGGACAGATGTTTCAGGGAATCTCGAACAATATTCAGATGGAGCCGGCAATGGTCCCTCCGTCCGGTGGGGTGCAGTTGTCCCCAAAGGTGGAAGCATTGTGTATTTTGCTGCGACCAGTACCGGCTTGTATTCAACGACATCCCTGAACGGCTCTAATACCGTATGGCTCCAGGAAGGTATAGGAACAATCGGCAATGTGGTCGTGGATATGATTGCCGCACGTCCGTCTGATGGCGCAGTGGTTATCGGCACACACGGTGCCGGTGTTTTCAGCACAAACGTTATTACGTATGTTAATTCTCCTTCGGAATCATCCCCTCAATATTTTGAACTGCTCCAGAATTATCCCAATCCTTTTAATCCGGAGACTCGTATACTGTTTAGGCTCCCTAAACCGGAAAACGTGACAATAAAAATTTATTCGATTATTGGTCAGGAAGTTACAATGCTCTTCACGGGACATAAACCAGCAGGAACGCACACGATTACGTGGAATGGCACAAACAGTCAGGGTGTTACTGTTCCCTCAGGAATATATATCTGTAGGGTAACAGCGGGAAATTACAGCAAACAGATTAAAATGGTTTTAGTAAAGTAAGTTTATAGATTTAAAATTACATACATTTGTTGGGCATTTAATGGGATGTTTATTTTGAATGTTTCAAGATAGATACACATATATCATCATTAATGATGATTATCGGAGGGGCGGCCAGAAAGATTATTGGGCGTCGGAGGTGATGGGCGCAGTTCATTATTTTTTTAATTTGTTGAAATTTCGTTTGATTATATGTATATTGATTTGTACATTATGCAGTAAGAAAGAAAAATCCGCAGGGATAATAAAGAACACTACGGGTAAATACTTCATATGATAACAAGTATGACCGGCTTCAGCCGATGTGAACTCACCGAAAAGGGTTGCCAGGTGGTAGTGGAGATACGCTCGCTGAACAATAAATTTCTTGACGTTTCCATTAAGCTCCCGCGGCGGCTGACCGAGTATGAAGACGATTTAAAAAAGATTGTTCATCAGGAGATTTCCCGGGGAAAGATTGATGTTACCGTTTCTCTTGGCGGACTGGATGAGATTGTTCAGAAAGTCGCCGTGAATGCACCGTTAGCTCGTCAGTATATTAAGGCTTTCAAACAACTTGAGTATGAATGTGGGACGCCGATTGCAGTAAAACCTGAGGACTTATTAAAAATCGAGGACTTATTTGAATATTCAATTTCCAATAAACAACTTCAATGGGTGAAAAATGTTGTTGAAAAATCGCTTAAAAAAGCACTCAAAGAGCTGAAAAAACATAAACAGGAAGAGGGTAAAAATTTAACAAAAGAGATTCGTTCCTATATTCGTTCCATTGCACATTCATTAAAAAAAATACAGAAAGTTGCAAAATCACGGCATACAGAGGATTATAAACAGTTGCGTGAAAGGATTATAAAGCTGGTTCAGGATACTGAGATGCTTGACCAGCGCCGCCTGGAGTTGGAAATTGCAATAATGGCAGAACGGTTTGATGTAACTGAGGAATGCGTCCGTATAGAAAGTCATTTGAAATTGTTTGTTGATGCGCTTGCATCGAGCGGTACTATTGGCAGACGGTTAGATTTTATTCTCCAGGAACTCAATCGCGAGGCAAATACTATCAGTGCAAAAAGCAATAATGTTGCTATTTCGCAGGAAGTTGTGCATATTAAAGAAGAAATAGAACGATTAAAAGAGCAAGTACGTAATATTGAATAATGTACAATAAAAGAGTACTGTGCAATGGAAGCATCAGAGAAGCGGCGTAAAATTCATTTTTCACAGCCAACGTTTTTAGTATTGTCGGGATTTTCGGGTACTGGCAAAACCACAATCCGCCACGTGTTGATGGAGAAAATCCGCGGCTCAAAGTTTTTACTATCCGTAACAACAAGACCCCGTCGTTCCGATGAAACCGAAGGAATTGATTATCACTTTATCAATCAGGAAGAATTCAATAAACTTATTGAAGAAAATCTTCTCCTTGAATGGGTTGAAGTACATAACCACCTGTACGGCACACTGCTTGAACCAGTGCTCGAAGCACAGAATACGTTGGGGTTGTTTATATTTGATGTAGATGTGCACGGCGGGTTGTTTATAAAAAAACATTTTCCTGATGCAATCCTGATATTTTTAAAAACCCCAAGCCTTGAAGAGTTAAAAAGACGATTAGAAAAACGATTGACCGACAGCCCCGAAGATATTGAGCACCGATTACAAAGAATTCCTGAAGAAGAAGAACTCTCAAAACAATATGACCACATCATTATCAACGATAATGTCGAAGAAGCAGGTGAAAAAATCTGCAAGATTATCAGGGAGTTTAATAGCTATTAATTATCGGTTAAAACTTTTATATTATTAACCACAGAGAACACAGAGAACCACAGAGAAAGAATAGAATAATAAAAGAGACAGAGCCATATCGGATATATTTATAGATTTTTTTAATATATAATTTTACTCTGTGTCCACTGTGTCTTATCAGTTTTTATCTCTGTGGTTTTTTGTTTTAGTGATTTTGTAAAAATCACAAAAATTATGTATTGTTAGTAATTGGCGATTTCTTATGTCATTAAATGGCAAACACATTCTCATCGGCATAACAGGCAGTATAGCGGCGTACAAGATTTGCTATTTAATTCGCTCCATCAAAAATCAGGGAGGGTGCGTTAAAACGATTCTTACCCGGTCAGGCACGCATTTTATCACCAGAACGACGCTTGAGACACTCTCTGGCGAGCCGGTTGCATTTGATATGTTTGAGCCGATGTCTTCTCATCGGATTCCACACATTGAATTAGCACGCTGGGTGGATTGTTTTGTCGTTGCACCCGCTACCGCAAATATTATTGCAAAAACTGTGCACGGTACTGCCGATGACTTGCTCTCAACGGTAATTTTAGCCCATCCCGGTACAATTATTTTTGCTCCGGCGATGAATGAAGCAATGTGGAACAATCCGGTAACCCAGGCAAATGTTCGGCGTTTACAAGAGCTGGGACACTGGATTGTATCTCCCGCGGTCGGCGAACTTGCCTGCGGTGAGGAAGGAATCGGCAGAATGGCTGACCCGAAGGAAATTGAAAAAACAATTATAACAAAGTTGGATTTGGTTGCATCAGGGAACAAGCCGGATTTAAAAGACAAAAAAATACTTGTTACATTAGGACGAACAGAAGAACCGATTGATCCAGTACGGTATATCAGCAACCGCTCAAGCGGTAAGATGGGTTCAGCAATTGCCGAGGCCGCCTTATCCCGCGGTGCTGATGTTACCATTATAGCTGGTGTGCATACAGCGCTCCTGCCACAGAGAGTGAAGATTATTAATGTTCAAACCGCTCAGGAAATGGCGGATACTGTAATAAAAGAATTCAAAAATTATGATGTTTTAATTATGGCGGCGGCAGTTGCAGATTACCGCCCCATTCATACTGCAAAACAGAAAATCAAAAAAAGTGTATCACGGTTAACATTAGAATTGGAACCGACTGAAGATATACTGGCGCGTATCGCACAGAAGAAAAAGAACATCTTCGTTGTTGGATTTTCCTTAGAAACAAATAATGAAATAGAAAATGCCCGGAAAAAGCTAAAAGAAAAACACCTTGATATGATTGTCGTCAACAACCCACTTGAGCCGGGTTCCGGTTTTGAAACCGACACCAACCGAGTAATCATCATAGAACGCGGTAAAAAACCGCTTGAACTTCCCCTTCTACCGAAACAAACAGTTGCTGACCGTATTATAGATCGTGTTGTACTCCTTTTGAAATAATGTCTCTGTTTCTTATCCACATTTTATTAACATCATATTAACACCCTTTCCCACTGATATTTTCCTTTTCGCATTCCAAATATCTTGCATTTTTGTTTAATAGACGTTAACATTATACTGAATTAAAATACTGTTATATTCTAATACGATAGAACAGATTGGTTTATAGATGGCTGATAAAAATAATCAGAAGGAAATATTGCTCCGCTATTTTGAGCAGCAGGGGGGATTATTCGGGGAAGATTTGCCGTTTGAGAAATCAATAATGCAGATAGCCTGGGATATTGATAAGTGCCAGACGTCTTATAAGGAGCCGTGGCAGAAAACAACTACTTTGGACAACTTGTATCAAGAGATAAAAGACTGCCAGAAATGCCCATTGGGGAAGACACGGACGAAATTCGTGTTTGGGGTTGGTAATCCGAATGCTGGTATATTGTTCATCGGGGAGGCACCCGGGCATGATGAGGACCTGCAAGGCGAGCCGTTCGTCGGGCGCGCCGGTCAGCTCCTTGATAAAATCCTGAGGGCAATTGAGCTTGATCGCTCAATGGTATATATTGCCAATATTTTAAAATGCCGCCCGCCAAACAACCGTGAACCGTCTGCCGGAGAAATTGCCTCCTGTGAGCCGTATCTTGACCATCAGATTAAGCTTATAAAACCGCTGATAATTGTTGCTCTGGGCCGCGTTGCGATTCAGACCCTGCTCGGGACAACTGAGCCACTGACATCATTGCGCGGCAAGATATATACATACAAAGGTGTGGACGTAATGGTAACCTATCATCCGGCGGCGCTCCTGCGGAACGAACACCTAAAGCGACCCACCTGGGATGATATGAAAGCGATTAAACAGCTTTATCTGGATAAGAAAAATGCAATGGTGAAGGGCAATTTATAAATTACCACTACTCCTTGAAATTTGTAACGTTCATTTAATTCCGAAAGATCCGCCTTTGGCGGAAAAGAAGAATATATGGCACAAACAGAAATGTCTGAAAGATCCGCCTTTGGCGGAAAAGAACGCATCCCGCCGCAGGCAGTTGACATTGAAATGGCAGTGCTCGGGGCAATGATGCTGGATAAAGATGCCGTCTACCGGGTAATGGAGATTCTGCAGGAAGACCATTTTTATAAAACTGCCCATCGGCATATTTTTTCGGCTATGAGCGTCCTGTTTACACAGAATCAGGCAATAGATTTAATCACGGTTACTGAACAACTGAAGAAAGATGGTCGGTTAGAGGAGGTCGGCGGAAGCTACTATCTCACTGAATGTGTCAGCCAAGTCGTTTCAACTGCGAATGTTGAATATCATGCCCGGATTGTTCTTGAAAAGGCATTACTGCGGAGTATGATTTCAGTTTCGAGCGAAATTACCGAAGCAAGCTATGATGCCCGCGAAAATGCCCAGTCACTCCTTGATAAAGCAGAGCAAAAGCTGTTCAGTATCGGAGAAAAGGGAATGAAAACCGGATTTCAAAAGATAAGCCCTATTCTTCATGAGACGATGGATATGTTAGAGGCATATTCAAAGCGAGGCGGAAAAGTACTTGGAATTCCCACCGGGTATACAAACCTTGATGAGCTTACAGCTGGTTTACAACCGCCGGATTTAATTATCGTTGCCGGCAGACCTGCGATGGGCAAGACCGCATTCTGCTTGAATATTGCCCGCAATGCCGTCCTGAACGAGCGGGTCGGAGTCGGATTCTTTAGCCTTGAAATGTCAAAGATTCAATTGGCAACCCGTTTATTAAGCTGTGAAACGAGGATAGATTCAAACCGATTGCGAAAAGGAAAATTAGATAAGAGTGAATGGAGCCGATTGGGGTTAGCAGCGGGAGCGTTAGCGGAAGCACCATTGTTTATTGATGATACTGCGTCATTAAGTATTTTTGAGCTTCGTGCCAAAGCACGCCGATTAAAAGTTGAGCATAACGTCCAGCTTTTAATGGTTGATTATCTCCAGTTGATGCAGGGACCTGCAAGCAAGGAAAGCAGGCAACAGGAAATCTCGGAAATATCACGCTCATTAAAAGCCGTGGCGAAGGAATTAAGCGTTCCAATTGTTGCGTTATCGCAACTTTCACGTCAGCCGGAAATCCGCGGCGGCAACCGCAGACCATTGCTCTCTGACTTGCGCGAATCCGGCGCGTTGGAACAGGACGCCGACGTCGTCATATTCATTTACCGCCCCGAAATGTACGACATCAAGGAGGATGAGCAGGGACGGTCAACAGAGAATATTGCCGAAATAATTATAGGAAAGCAGAGAAATGGTCCGACCGGTACTGTCTATCTCACCTTCTTAAAAGACCACGCCCGATTTGAAAACCTTGCCGTTGAAGAAGTAATTCCAATTTAATATATAAACATAGAGACCAGGAGAAACAAATAGATTATTTTAACGCAAAAGACGCAAAGAACAAAAATTTAATAATTCCTTGTGTAGCATAGTATGAATAATGAAACTCTGAAAAACTATCATATACTGTCAAACGCACTGCAAACAATAGGTGCATTTGCGGAGGTCAACAGAGAATGTATTGTTTTCGATGGAGATGGCATTTTCCGGGCAGGAAGCAACAAGCTCAGGAGATATATCTTTCCGAATCGCCCGCTGAACCTGACGGAACAGAAGCAAGTGCGCCGATGGGTCGCAGTCAGTGTCAAACCGTACTTGAAAGGTATTCTGACCTAATGGCACCACCAATGTAAAGAAATGGTCCCGTTGAATCTCATATAACCTGCCAGCTTGCAATGTCGGATACCCGAACGGTTTTAAATACTCGATAAATGATACATCTATTAGCTGGTCAATGTCAAAATATTGGGTTTTCAGCCGTCCCTGGCAGTCATAGGTCGTATGTATCCGAAACCCCTCAAAACGCTCACTCTGTGCATAATTTTTCTTTTTGAAAAACATATGCTTTTCCATTATCTTTTTCTATATACAAATTTAAGCAAGTTTTATTTCACAGCAATGCAAATAATCTTCGTTCAAACAATTTTGTTTGCACAATTAGTAAGAAATTTGTATTATATCTATCAGTAATGTTTAAAGTTCTCATATTCCCGGTTTAATGTGTAATTTAAAATGGCTGGTCAGACAGGAAAATTGAAATACGAATCGAGTTGTTTTAACTGCAAATTCTGGCAGGAGCGGAAAGAATCAAATGTCAATGGTCCAATAAACCAGCGTGAGGGCATTTGTCAGGGTAAATACAACGGTGATTTCGTTACAGCAAACCAATACTGTCTCGGCTTTGTCAAGAAATAGTCTTGCAGTTCACATCAATTTTTAACCACTATCATTACCATACCATAACCTGTTACGCTTAATAGTATTGTATAAACTTGATCGGAGGGGTATCTTATTATGTTTATGGCGGGCGGTTACCCATTGCTGATTCACCGGAATAAAGGGCAAAGGCAAGCTTTACCCATAGAGAAAATATAATTCATATTTCGTGTTATACTACTTTTGCACGTTAGGTTCATATAAGCAATACAATTGCCTTTTACGTCTCTTATGTTATTTTGAATGGAATTATCGCACCCGAAAAAGACTCAGCACGATAACCGGGAGAAGATTCGAATTTACCAGCGCGTTTGTAGCGGTACTTTGAAGAATTTGCAATTTCGTGGCTTCCAATTGTAGTCGTGCCATATCGGCATCACGGATTCTGCTGCGGGTTGATTCAGTATTGACAATTGCGGTTTCAACCGTGGATTCTTTAACAGAAAGCCGGCTCGAAATTGCTCCGACTTCCTGTAGCACACTAGTAACGGTACCAATCGCCCTATTGACATTTTCAAGTGCTACACTTGCGCCAGTCGCTGTCAATACTTTTTGAGCAACTGTGGAGGATGCAACATTAAGCGATTCAGCTTCGACACTCTGTGAAAGATTTACCCGGAGGGTGTTGGTTGGCTGTTCCCCGGTTTGAAAAGAGATGCCGATATATGTGCCGTTAATCAGCTTGCGGTTATTAAAAGTGGTTTCTTTCACGATGTCATCAATTTCCTGAGTAAGCTGATGAACCTCCTTTTTAATTGCATTCCGTTCAACCGAGCTTAAGGTGTCGCTTGCCGCCTGCGTAACTTTCTCCTTCATCGTAAGAAGAATATCGCTGATATTTTGCAGACCGCCTTCAGCAACTGAAAGAACGTTTTTTGCCGTGCCGATATTCTCAAGTGCGGCGGAGAGCCCGCGTGTGCGGGCGTACAACCGCTGTGAAATTGTAAACCCGGCGGGGTCATCCGCTACTTCATTAATGCGAAGCCCGGTCGCTAATTGAAGCTGGATTTTCGCTAAGTTCTTATTAATCACCTTGAGAGCGGACAGCGAATTGTACGCCGCAATGTTCGTATAGATGCGTGTGAAATCGCCTATTGCCATATTGAACGTACCTCACGCAGGCTGAAAACCACTCATAATGAGAAGCATATATATAAAAACTGTTATTGAGCCGCTCTATTTATTGCCTGTTTATCGAGGGCTTTAAATCCAAAAGCATATACGATACCTGTTCAATAATCGGCTGGAAATGGTAAAACTTGATGGAAAAATTTTCAGTTTTTTCAGTTTTTATTAAAAACTCTTGATTATGAGAAAGGAAATTGTTACATAACATTACAATAAATAGTGAGAAACTAACCAGAAAATAATTAATAATAATACTGAGACTTAAAGAGACTGATATAAATGAATAGAAATAGTCAAATATATGATCTGTTTGTTGATTTGGAAAAAGAACAATTTGACTGGAAAAAAGATGTTATTGTTAACAAATCCAAATTTTTGGAAAAAATCGAAGAAATAGAAAATTCTGAAACAATTTTCCAGTTAAAAAGAACGATATCCTTTTTAATATCAGTTATACTATATCCTAAAAATGACACTGAAGGACTTATAAATATTGACCAGAATGGAGACACTTTAATATTGAAAAAGGTTGCGCTCATTGAAGAACTCAAACAAATTGAAGAAGCTCAAACAAATGAGCGTGCACAATATTATATTGAAAGACTAAAAAAAGGATTAAACGAAATAAAAACTTCAAAAATCAATGATATAAACCTGAATAGATGGAAAGAATATGATGAGATTATAACGGATAGCCTTTGGGTACTGGATAAAAGAGATTCTTCGGGTGTTCACTTGGGTTGGTATTGGGGAAATTTTATTCCGCAGATACCTCATCAAATGATGTTGAGGTATACCAAAGAAGATGATTGGGTATTGGATACTTTTATCGGAAGTGGGACGACTGTAATTGAATATATAATGTGAGAGATAAAATTATGGAAAAGCAAATTTGTTATTTAGATGAGGAATTTAAAGTTAGATATTTCTTTGATACAGATGTTAGAAAAAAGTATATTGATACTGATACAGGAGAAGACTGTGAGATTGTTTTAGGAAATATTGACGGAATTGAGATATATGATTCGCAAGGTAATTTAATTAATAGTTTTGATTATGTGGATTTTGATAATGATAATGCAATTAGAAATTTAATAAAAAATATTATTAGACATGAGGCATAATGATGGGGGCACACGTATTTATTGTTACGACAGACACTTATCCTATAGTAAAAAACAGAGGTATTGCTGCAATAATTAGTGAAGATCCTTCTAAATCATTATCTGAAAAAACGAGATCAGATATTTTAGCTGATATTTCGTGTACAAGAAAAGGGGACAGAATATTTTTTTACGAAATTGGGAAAGGTTTTCACGGAATTTATGAAACAATTGGTTTGCCTTTTATTGATGAAGATGAAATTGAGTATAATAGACAGTATTTGTTTGGGAGTAAGAACAACCCTCATTTTATAAAAGATTCGTTAGTTTTTCCTAACCGAGTTTTAATAAGACCAAAAGTATATTTAGAAAAACCTATTAATGAATGGCGAAATGCATCAAAAAGTGCTTTTGGCAGATTCACTTCTGCTATTGATTTAAGGTCAATTTTTTATAAAAAGGTATTAGGAAGAGGTAAAAGTATTACTCATTTATTTCCTGAAGAGGAAAATAAATTGACAGAATTATTAACAAAAGCTAATGAAGGTAAAAGTGGAGAACTGCAATATATTCCATACAAACCTAAAAAACCCGAGTCGATAGTTTTTAATTTAAGGCCAACTTCAAAAGGTGAAGTAAAGTATGAAAAAATCTTAGAAGGATGGATAATTCAAAATATAGATAATCCGTCTGCAAATATGAATCAATTCCTTGGAGACTTGGAAGAAATAGAATGTTTTGCTAATTATGTACCTGTCTCAATTGCAGGTGGGAATTTGGATATAGTTGTTTTTCATAAAAAGAAAGAAACTGGCAAACGATATAAAGTAACAATTATAGAACTTAAAAAGGGAGAGATAGTAAAAAATGATATAGAACAGGTAGAAAGTTATATTAAATGGTCAGCAGAAAATTTAACAAAAACTATAGAAGAAAAAACACAAAAAATAGAAATTGATTTGTTAAGTAGATTAGAAATAATACAACCGGTTGTCATAGGAAAAGGAATTAGTGATTCTGCAATACAAAAATGCAAAGATTATTCTTTAAATTACCAAAAACCTATTATAATCGAGTATAATTTAGACCATAGGTATTATAAAATAAATTTTAATTGTATAAACTATTAAATTTTATGGGGATTTATATGTTACCAATTAATAAAATAATCTGTGGTGATGCATTAGATACATTAAAATTATTACCTGATGAATCAGTGCACCTTGCCGTTACATCTCCACCTTATAATTTAGATAAACCATATAGTAATCATAATGACATTATGGACTACACCGATTATCTTGACTGGATGGGACGGATTTGGAAAGAAACAAAAAGAGTTTTAGTAAAGGGTGGAAGATTATGCATAAATATGGGAGAAAACAAAAGACAAAATATTACTTATCCTATTTATAGTGCTTTTATTCAGCAATGTGTGGACTTGGAAATGCTTTACAGAGGCACAATTATTTGGAATAAACATAGTGCGGCAAAACATTGCGCCTGGGGTAGTTGGAATAGCTGTAGCAATCCACATATTGTCCCAAGGCACGAATATATTATCATATTTTCAAAAGGGCAATGGAAACTCGAGGGTAATCCTAATGATTGTGATTTAGATAGTGAAGAATTTATGAAATATACTCGCAGTATATGGGTGTTTGCTCCGGAAAGCAGGAAAAAAATTGGACATCCAGCACCATTTCCTGAAGAGTTGCCTTATAGATTGATTAAGTTTTATTCCTATAAAGGTAATATTGTTTTAGATATGTTTGCGGGAAGTGGAACAACTGGACTGGTTGCAAAAAAACTGGAGCGCAATTTCATTTTGATTGACAATTCTTTGGAATATTGCGAATTAGCTGCTAAAAGAATAGAAAAAAAATTCCAATCATCACTTTTTGATACACATAGTTCAAGTATTGAAATAATAACTTTTGAAAAACTGGAAGTTGATGTATGAAAAGTTTTATATTAAATAGTTGCAGAAAAAAACTCAATATAATACTTTAAAAGAAAATGAGCAATATTTTCACTGTCCAGAAGTAAACTATTAATAAAATATCTAACAAATTTTATAATTCCCTTTGAGTTTTAATATTTTTATGTTCATAGACGAGGCGGAGATAGAGGTAATTGCCGGGCGGGGTGGGTCGGGGTGTATGAGCTTCCGGCGGGAGAAGTATGTGCCGTTTGGGGGACCGGATGGCGGGGACGGCGGGGACGGCGGGAGTATTTATTTTGTTGGTGACGAAGGCTTACACACGCTTATGGATACCCGTTACAACCGTGTATACCGTGCCCCCCGAGGCCAGCACGGCAAAGGCGCCAATAAAACCGGAAAAAGCGGCGCTGATGTATTTATCACCGTGCCGGTCGGCACGGTTGTGCGCTATAACAACGGATTACTCGACGAAATTATTGAAAACGGACAACAATTGCTTGCGGCGAAAGGTGGAAAAGGCGGCCGCGGCAATGCCCGCTTTAAATCCCCGACAAACCAGGCACCCCGGGATTGGGAACCCGGCACTTTCGGTGAACAAAAAACGCTCAAATTAGAACTAAAGTTGCTTGCTGACATTGGTCTGGTCGGACTGCCGAACGCTGGAAAATCTACCCTTATCTCCGTCGTATCTGCCGCTAAACCAAAAATTGCCGATTATCCCTTCACGACACTCATACCAAATTTGGGTATTGTAAAATACGGTGAATATTCAAGTTTCATAATGGCGGATATTCCGGGACTTATTGAAGGTTCTCATAATGGCAAAGGATTAGGCGACCGTTTCCTTCGCCATATTGAACGTACCAAAGGGCTGCTCTTTCTTATCGAAATCACCGACCCGAACCCCAAAAACACCTATCGGACACTCTGTAATGAAATTAAATTACATAATCCCGCAACTATGCAAAAACCTCACATCATCGTACTCACGAAACTGGACTTGCTTCCCGATGTACCAGTACCCAAAAAAATCGCCGGAACTCCGGTTATCGCTATTTCTGCAGTGAATCATCAAGGGCTGAACAAGCTTATAGAGCAGGCACACACCCTGCTCCAGCAATCGAAAATGAAATCGGAGGAACAGCCGTGAAATTTCCAATTCCAGATTTACTCCGGCTTCATTTCATCCCTGCTTTAGGACCCGCTCGAATCCGAAAGCTCATTGAAGCGTTTAAAACACCTGAACGGTTATTTGGGGCTTCTTTGAAAGAATTGATGCGGGTGAACGGTTTTGATGAAACGCTTGCAAAACGGATTTTCACCGCATTCCGCGATGATAAACTGATACAGAAAGTTGACAATCAATTAGCAAAGCTTGAGAAATACGATGCCCGGATTATAATCTTTGGGGATGATGAATACCCGCCGAATTTGCGGACGATTTATAATGCGCCTCTGCTGTTATTTGTGCGGGGAAAGCTTTTACCGGAGGATGCTCGTTCAGTTGCGGTTGTTGGTTCACGGACGACCACTGAATACGGACGATTGGCAACAGAGCGTATTGTGAGCGAACTCGCAGTACGAGGTATTACCATTGTCAGCGGAATGGCATCCGGGATTGACACCTGTGCTCACTGGGCGGCACTCAATACCGGCGGCAGGTCTGTCGCCGTGCTCGGCTGCGGGTTAGACATTGTGTACCCGGCATCGAATGTCTCCCTTTATAAAAAACTTATTCAGGACGGTGCTGTGCTCTCCGAATTCGGATTTGAAACAAAACCCTGGCCTGGTAACTTCCCCTCACGCAACCGCATCATCAGCGGAATGACACTCGGTACCGTCATTGTCGAGGCAGGCAAAAAAAGCGGTGCACTCATCACCGCCGCCGCCGCTTTAGAACAGAATCGCGAGGTATTCGCCGTCCCCGGAAATATCTCCAGCACGCACAGTGAAGGAACGAATGCCCTCATCCGAGACAGCGCAGCGAAATTAGTGCTTACCGCTGATGATATTCTCAATGAGCTTGAAAATCAAATGAAAATAACCCCTTCAAACAGAAAAACAGAAGAGACGCCTCCGGTACAACTAACATCTGAAGAGTCCGCTGTGTATCAATTCACAAAGAACGAGCCTGTCTTCAGCGATGAAATTGCACAGAAAAGTGGCATCCCGGTATCAAAATTATCATCAATTCTTCTTACATTAGAGCTTAAGGGCGTCATCCGTAAGATTCCGGGAAACAAATATATCCGAGTATGATGGGAGCATCAGCCAGACGTCAACAAACACTATAGTTAAATTTCATTCAACATAACATCATGCAAAAGAGCGAATTGCAAATCCGCTCTCAAAAAGAACTGATTGGTTCAAATTTCACCAGGGGGGATAGCTTCCACTACAAATTTGAACCAACAATAGGTTTTGCTATGTATAATTGAGAGCTTTGAAAAAATATGAAATCTGAACAAATAATTATTTAAAACACCCACAAAATCCCGAGTACTCGGGATGGGTGCCACATAAATTATATGTTTTTTTGTAAAACTGATTTTTTCAAAGGTCTCATAATTAAAAAACAACTTATTAAAAGATGACTAAATACATTTCATTCAACCTCACACGTCATAACAAAATCTTTTTTTGATCTCATTTTTGGATAGGAGGAAATTCTTGAGCAGGAAGCATAGGCCCCCCAATTCTCTCGGGACCAATAATTCCACACGACATTATAATCTTTAATGCATCCTCTACTGACATTCCTGCATCACGTGTCTGTGATTCTTTTACAATAATAATAACTCCAGATGTAGGAAGTGGAGGGGTTGGAACATATACCCGGTACAACGGTTCGCCGCCTCCTTCATCATACATAATACCTGTTATAAATCCCAGTGTCCATTGTCCCGGACTCAGATATTGAACCAATATAGTCCGTTTAAAAGCGGTCGCGTGAGGCATCGAAAACGCTCCGGAAATCTGTTTTCCAACTATATAAAAGGTTTTTATTATAGGGATATGTGTGGTAATCGTTTCAAAAAGGCTTAAAAATCTTTTTCCTAAAAAGTTACTCACGATAAGACCAAACGAATATAATAGTATCAATAATATTAAAATTCCCAAACCGGGGACGCTGAAACCGATAAGCCTATTCATAACGCTGATAATCGGTCGGTCAATATTAGTATATAATATTTTCAGCACAATTATGGTTAAGCCAATGGGGATAACTGTCAAAATCCCTCGAATGATATGCTTTTTAAAATGAATATACACCTTTTTCATAGCATAATCCCTTATTCTTTATTAATATAATGTATAAATTACATTACCAATTGGCTATTATCAAGTAGAACTTTATAAATCTATTATTTTACTTTTATGTACTTTCTTGGAATTTCACCCATTTAAAACACTCCACCGAAGGGCAGTAAGTAATTTCAATTTTTTTATTGAATACCTTGAATCATATTAAAAAAATTCATACATTTTAATGTAAATGGTAATTTGTGATGGATAACTATCGGGAACTGAAATGAAAATGACACAAACAGATCGCATCTTTTACAAAAGTCTTATTATCATACTGCTGTACTTGACATACTTCATTTCTTGCAGTATAATGAGACCCCACTCCGTCCACACAACGCCTCCCCAATCATTGACAGTTCCAGCAACAACACTCTCAAAATATTCAACGCAGGAAGAAAATCATACAGACATCGAAAAGGAACCGGTTTATATTAAACTCGGGATTGATGTTCTTCTTGAAAAAAAGATTAACCTTATAAAGGGTAAACGAGTTGGATTAATAACCAATCCGAGCGGTGTTAACTGCCAGTTAGAGTCTACCGTAGATCTGCTTTATAAACACCCGGACGTCAAGCTTGTGGCGCTGTTTGCCCCGGAGCATGGCATCCGCGGTAATATCCCCGCCGGACAGCCAGCTTCAACCTACATTGATTCAGCTACCGGTCTCAAGGTATACAGCCTGTATGGTACTACGAAAAAACCGACAAAGGAAATGCTAACAGGGATTGATATGCTTGTATTTGATATTCAGGATGTCGGCTCCCGGACATATACATACATTTATACAATGGCGTATGCGATGGAAGCCGCGAAAGAGGCTGGAATTCCCTTTATTGTTCTTGACCGTCCAAATCCAATAAGCGGCACTCTCGTTGACGGAAACGTGCTCCGACCAGAATTTAAATCCTTCATCGGATTATATCCAATTGCATATGTCCACGGAATGACAGTTGGCGAGCTGGCATTTCTGTTTAATCGGGAATTCGGTATCGGGGCACAGCTTCAGGTTATACCGATGGACGGATGGAAACGCACAATGACGTTTGCTGAAACCGGTCTTTCCTGGGTTCCTACGTCCCCCCATATACCGACTCCGGAGACAGCGCTCTATTATGCCACTACCGGTTTTATTGGAGAGCTGAGCACCCTATCGGTCGGTGTTGGGTATACTTTGCCATTTAAAGTTGTTGGTGCTCCCTGGATTAACGGACAAAAATTAGCTGAGGAGCTTAATAAACGAAACTTGCCGGGAATTACGTTTCTCCCCACGTATTGGCAGCAATTCTACGGTATTTTTGCCGGCTCTCAGGTGAGCGGTGTTGCCCTCCACATCACCAACGTAATCATCTATAAACCATTTGCAACTGGCATCCATATTCTTGAAGCCATACGAAAGCTTTGTCCCCGGCAGGAACTGTTTAATGACAGCCGCTCCTCAATGTTTAATCTTGCCGTTGGAACAAATACTATCGGGGAACGTTTGAAAGCCGGCGCATCAGCAGATGAGATTATTACCGATTATCAGAAAGAATTAGAATCATTTAAAAAAATACGGCAAGAATATCTGTTATATAAATAAAATTTATTTTCATTCATTCTAACCCGTTGTGCTCGTAAAAGAAATAGCATTCAAAGTCATTCCATACTTGATATGGAATCCAGTCCGCCTCTGGCGGATTAATATCACAATATCTTGATTCCCACTTCTCCCAAAGGGACGGCGGCAGAGCCGGAAACCAATGCGTGTCCGGGAGGCATTGCCCTGCCTTCAGCATTAGAGACCGGACACGATTACCACATATAATAAGCTCAACACGTTAACCGTTCACTTCACAATCCCAGGTTACTGGTATGTCAGGATGAAGCGATGCAAGCGCTGAACAGTATTTTTCAATAGAAAGCGAAATAATAAGGCGTGCATCTTCTTCTGTTAACTCTTTATTCGTAATGCTATAGTGAATATGTATTTTCTGGAATTTTTTGGGATGCGTTTCGGCGCGTTCACCGTCAACAATTATAGAGAATGCCTCAGGGGCTTTCCGTCTTTTATCAAGTATAGAAACAACATCCATTCCCGAACAGCATGCAATAGCCTCTAATATAATTTCCATTGGAGCAGGACCGTTCGTTTCCCCTAATAGACCGGAATCCAAATCAATCGTATGCTGGGATTCTGATGTACATTTAAAGTGCAATCCGCTTTTCTGCCATACTGCTTCGATTTTCATATTTGTTCCCTCGCTAATGTTAGTACTATATTCACCTATTAATCCGTTGTGCCAATGAATAATTTTTGGTTCATCTCCAATTTTGATGATATAAAAAGCCTTATTCATAAGTTTTTGGTAATAGGCATTCGTGTCTCTCTATTATTGAGACTGCTGAAAGACTACAAAAAACTCTCTTTCAACAGGTTCCATTACTTTCTTTTATACTCCCCAAACGCATCCACCAGCGATTGCACCGTCAGGGTTTTTCGGAATTCTTCTAATGTGATTTTTTCAGCGGTTTTAAATTGTATGGTCATTGACTGTCCGGGATTGAGGTCAAAGAAATTATCGGTAAAAAATCCATCGTACTGGTTCGTTGAAAGATATACGTTTCTGGCTAATTCATCGGTACTAACCGTTATTTCAAAACCGTTTGCATTGTCTTTTGCGTAAATTTTTAAATTTGGAACGGGAAGACGGCAGTCTTTCATTGTATTAAAGAAGAGCCGATTTTCGGAAATGACAGCATTCCGCTGTGTGAGCTTACAGTAAAGATATACCGAAGCAGGATCAATAAAACGTGCCCATTCCTCTTTCTGAATGTTGTAAAATACTGTGCTTGACTGGGGATTTATTGATATTGTTTTTGTCAATGGTAGCACCGGTTTTTTTTTATCGCTAAAATCAATATATTGTATTGTTAAAATTGCGTTTTCCTGCTTCAGGCGGTCTGAAATAACAAAGACTTTTATCGTGTCATTTTGGACTGTTGGGCTGACGAGGATGTCGTTATAAAACCGCCGTGCATAGTACTGGAGTGCTTTCCATCTGCCAAAGTAATCAATACTCGACCAGGATGCCACCGGCCAGCAGTCGTTTACCTGCCAATACAGAGAACCCATACAGCGGGGCATAATCCGGCGGAGGTGCTCTGCACCAATTTTTATTCCCTCTGCCTGCAATACCTGACTGACATAGACAAGTGAGGGGAAATCTTTGGGCACAAAATAATCTCTCCGAAGATAATCCATAATAAGAAAGTTTCCCCGGGGATTTTTCTGATGGGCATTCATAATGGGAGATTCCAGCTTCATATCCTCCGGGCGGGCAAAATATTCAATCGTTTTAAGTGATGGCAGGGACTGGAAGCCGTATTCGCTGTTGAAGCTGGGAAACTGTTTGGTGTATTCCGAGAAAGGTTTTTGTCCGTGCCAGACGTCCCAGTAATGGACATCGCCAATATTTTGTGAATTTGCCTGAACCTCTAAATTGGCGCTCGGCGAGCTTGGACGGTATGCCTGCTGAGGATCGTATTCTGTGACAACTGCAGGCAGCAGCTCGTGAAAGAGCTTTCTATAATCCTCCCAGACTGATGCAGGAAGCTGACGGCGCCAGCCCCACGTGAACCAGGCTATTTCACATTCATTATTCCCGCACCAGAGCACGATACTGGGATGATTCCGCAACCGCTTTACCTGATAAACCGCCTCTTGTTTGACATTGCTCAAAAATGCCTCGTCCCCCGGATACATACTGCAGGAAAACATAAAATCCTGCCAAACCATAATACCCATCTCGTCGCAAAGGTCATAAAACAGGTCGTCTTCGTAGATACCACCGCCCCAGACACGGAGCATATTCATATTGGCGTCTTTGCAGGAAGTTAGTAAGTGCCGGTATCGTTCTGGCTTTACACGGGGAACGAAGCTGTCTGCCGGAATCCAGTTCCCGCCTTTTGCAAATACTGGAACACCGTTGACAACAAAGGTAAAACTTTTTCCCCCTATATCGGGGGTCTGACGAAGCTCAATCGTGCGGATTCCAATGTTTTGTGAATACCGGTCAGCGGTTTTCCCATTGAGTTCTACGGAAGTAACAATGGTATACAGCGGTTGTTCGCCAAGTCCATTGGGCCACCAGAGTTTTGGTTTTGAAATGATAATTGGAGCGGTAAATGTATTTATTCCCGGCTCCAGTTCAACCGGCAGTACGATGGAGCTGAAGGCATTGCGGGTATCTTTTATACGGATTATCGCCCGGGTTGAAATAACTGATTGAATCTCAACTGCGGCAATTATATCGGCATTGTCAGAAGAAGCGGTTTTCGTTCGGATTAATACATCGGTGATTGCTGCATCGTCCCACGCCTCGAGGCACACCGCCTGCCAGATGCCAGCAGTTACATACCGGGGACCCCAGTCCCAGCCGAAGTGGTAGGGGGCCTTGCGGGTGTAGGGGCTTGTTTTTTCCCCCTGGTCGTTTGATGCGGGAAGCTCATACGGTATCGTTTTCATCATAGGAAGAATTTTATTAATCGGCGAATAAAAAACGATTCGCACTTCATTTGCGCCCGTTTTCAGCAGTGCTTTACAGTCTGCGCGCCATTCGCGGAACATATTGTCGGCGGTTATAATGCGATTACCGTTCAGAAAGACGTCTGCATAGGTGTCAAGCCCTTTGAATACAAGGAAAATATTGTTTCTCTTCAGCAGTGCCTCATCGGCAGTGAACATAAGATGGTATTCCCAGTCAGTTTTGCCAATCCACTGGAGCTTTGATTCGTTATCAAGTGCAAACGGGTCATCAATGAGCTTATTGGCAAGCAAGTCCGTATGGATGCACCCCGGGACGACTGCATCGTACAGGCGCTCCGTTCCCGTTTGACGGAATTTCCAGCCGGTATTAAGAGGAATTACCGTTTTTTCCGCCGCCTGAATACAGACAGGGAGGGCTGTTGAAATGAAAACAACCACGGTAATACAAAATACAAATGATGAGTACGCTCTGGTTTTACAATAGGTCTGTTGTGTCATAGGTCACCGGATTTTATGTTTAAGATGCTGTGTAAAAATTCTTTTATAGCCTATAGTTTTAGTTAACATATGTAAAAATTGTTAGTTATCTCCGTCCCAACCTCCGTTTAGGACGAAGAAAATACTCAAAGAAACGAAATAGTTGTAGGGGCGAACCTGTGTGTTCGCCCGTTTACATAAAGGGTAGACACATCTGCCAAAAGAACGGCGGATAAATAGGTCTACCCCTACGAGCTATTAACAATTAATATACAATTTACTTCATTTAAAAAAATATATCTTTTCCACAAATTCGTTTGCCTTTTTATTTGCAATCAAAAATTCACTTTATAACTTCCTCAACTAAATATATGCTGTTACCCTTTAAGGCAATGTAATAGAGACTGTCAGGGGAATTAAAGAAGATTTTCCCTCCATAAGCAGTAAACATATTGTCATATTGTTTCCCCTCTTTTCCATCCACAACTACAAACTGCTTATCGCCTACTTGTGCCACATACGCCACCCGCCTGCTGTCCGGGCTGAAGATGATAGAGCCTACTCCGATACCATCGTATTGTTTCCCTTCTTTTCCATCTACAACCACAAACTGCTTATTGCCCACTTTTGTCCCATAAGCCAAACGCCGGCTGTCAGGACTGAAAATGATAGAGCCTCTGATACCGTCGTATTGCTTCTCTTCGATTCTATCCACGACTATTAAATACTTATTTCCCGCTTTTGCCGCATAAGCCACTCGCCTGCTGTCGGGACTGAAGGGGATAATGCTTCCAATATCGTCGTATTGCTTTCCCTCTATTCCATCTACGACCATAAAATACTTGTCTCCCGCTGTTGCAACATAAGCCACCCGCTTGCTGTTCGGGCTGAAGATGAGAGTACCTTGTAGAATGCCGTCGTATTGTTTCTCCTCTTTTCCATCAACAACCACAAACTGTTTACTTCCCACTTTTGCCGCATACGCCACACGCCTGCTGTCCGGGCTGAAGATAAAAGAGCTTATCCCGATGCCATCGTATCGCTTCCCCTCTATTCCATCCACGACCACAAACCACTTATTGCTCACTTGTGCCGTATACGCTACCCGTCTGCTGTCCGGGCTGAAGATGGGAGTGCCGATGCTTTCGTATTGCTTCTCCTCTTTTCCATCAACAACAACAAACCACTTGTCGCCCACTCCTGCTCCATAAGCCACCCGCCTACTGTCCGAGCTGAATATAGGAGAGCCTTCCGCGATACCATCGTATTGCTTCTCCTCTTTTCCATCAACAACAACAAACCGCTTATCACCCACTCCTGCCACATAAGCTACCCGCCTGCTGTCCGGGCTGAAGATAGGAGTACCCTTTACGATAAGGTCGTATTGCTTCTCCTCCTTTCCATCTACAACCACAAACAACTTATCACCCACTCCTGCCACATAAGTCATCCGCTTGCTGTCCGGGCTGAAGATAGGAGTGCCTTCTCCTATCCCATCGTATTGCTTCTCCTCTTTTCCATCTACAACCACATACTGCTTATTGCCTACTTGTTCTACATAAGCCACACGTCTGCTGTCGGGGCTTACTTTAAGACTCGGTTTTATCAATGAATTAATATCAATTTGAGCAATAAGTCTTTCGGATACTACCCTGCTTGGAGTTTGTTCCTGTGCATATGCATTTATTCCAATGCAAACCAGAAAAACAGGGACACATAATGCTCTGCATTTTTTAAACATTTTAATACCCCCTTTTGTATGACAAAGAATTAATACTGTGTATTGTTGTTTTTCACCAACGCACTATTTTTCTATCATTACCGTTCCCTTATATGATAAGTCTTTCCGAAAGGGCGGTAATAATAAAAACAATGTAATTAAAAAATATCATACTATTGACAATTAAAAAATATGCTGAAAAAGATCTGTGCGGGCGAGTCCCGCTTTAGCGGGATCGCCCCTACCGTTTATTCGATAACTACCGTTTCCGGGGCTTTTTCCCAGGGGCGCTCGCGCTTCCAGGGATCTTTCCATTCTTCGGGCATTACGAGGCTCAGTGCCGCAATATCCCCTAAATACGAGTGCAGTGCCGAAGGTTTTATCTGCACGCCTGACGAAAGCGCCGGAAACGACCGGTAAAATTCGCTTTCAATCAGCGGCTGAAGAATATCACCGTCATTCAGAAATACGCTTCCACCAATAATGATGAGTTTCGTATCAAGAATCGCATTCATTGATGCAAGCCCGCGGGCGAAGTGCCGAGCCGCTCTTTCAATGACTTCCCGTGCCCGTGCATCGCCATTTCTATAGGCGGAAAAAACCTCTTTTGTGCTTATGCCGCCGCCGTACATACGGGCAATCGCAACCCCGGAGGTCAGTACTTCCATATCGCCGAAATTCCCGCATCCACACTGAGCATCATCATCTGCGATATACATATGCCCGCCGTGCCCGGCGTTGCCGTTTTTCCCACGGAGCACTCGCCCGTCAACAATTGCCCCTGTGCCGATTCCGGTGCTCCATGTTACGTAAAGAAGATTGTCCTCGCCAACACCTGCACCAAATAGATGTTCTGCAATCACCGCTGAGACGCAATCATTATCAATCAACACGCATTTAAAATGCTCTTTGAATACCTTTTCCATTGGTATCTCACACCAGTCGTTGGGGATTGCTCCTCGCTCTTTGGCAAGCCCACCGCAGAGGTTCGGTGCCGCAACCGATTTTAATCCATCTCTTATGATAAAGGGGCTTGCCGTGCTTACTCCCAGAGCTTGAACATACTTCAGCGGAGTGCATATTTTTTCAGATGCGATCTTTATCAGGTTAATAACTTGTTCAGGAACGGCGGTGTTTCTACCAGTCAGTTGTACGCGCTGGTAGAGTTTTATGAGAATGCCGTTGGAATCCGCAATACTGACCGTTACCTTCGTTCCGCCGATATCTGCGGCGGCAAAATAATTATATTTCATAATAGATCCGTTCTTATGGAGATTCATATATACTATATCTTTAGAGTTTGTGGCGCAATTGCATCGAGAAAAAATATACCAAACCGCATTCCTGTAATATAAAATTTCCCGATTATCAAAACAATTAAATTTAACGAATTTTATGCATATTTTAACATCAGGGATACTACGTCTGTTCTCTTTCCTGCAATCTCCATTGATTTTTCTTGATTATATTCAATATATTAAATATATTATAACTTTTATTTTTAGTAAATTGAATAAGTTTATATTTAAATAATCTATTGGCTTATAATTGATGAATGGTTTGATATACTGTATGATTGTTAGCTCTGGAAATAATATGTCTATTGAACCATAGGGAAAGGAAAATAATTGACGATTAATCCGTTTTTATGAAAGCAAATAGTTAAATAAAAGAAGCAATTTTACTCTGATTACGTAAGTAACAGTTCCTTTTTGTACAACAATATTAATTTGGAGGAAGTAAAATGGCAGAATTGAATCCGTTTAAGATTGCACAAGCTCAACTCGATGAGGCTGCAGAAAAACTGGGCTTAGATGAAGCAACGCATGAGTTACTTCGATGGCCACAGCGGGAGTATGTTGTAACGATTCCGGTAAAAATGGACAACGGGACGACAAAGATTTTCCATGGATACCGTGTTCAATATAACAGCAGCCGTGGTCCAACAAAAGGTGGACTCCGCTGGCACCCTGATGAGACAATCGACACTGTACGGGCATTAGGAGCGTGGATGACATGGAAAACGGCCGTTGTGGATATCCCTTTAGGCGGCGGCAAAGGCGGTGTAACATGCAACCCGAAAGAATTATCGAAAAACGAACAGGAACGGCTTGCACGGGGATATATAAGAGCGCTTGGTGACCTCTTTGGTGTTCATAAAGATGTTCCCGCACCTGATGTATATACTACTCCGCAGATTATGGCATGGATGATGGACGAGTTTGAGAATATAGTTCGTGAATCGCATCCCGGAATGATTACTGGCAAACCGCTCCCTATTGGTGGCAGCGAAGGCAGACATGATGCAACAGCACGGGGAGGCGTATTTACCGTCCGCGAAGCAGGAAAACTGTTAAAAATCGATCCAGCAAAAGCAACATACGCCATTCAGGGTTTCGGCAATGCCGGTCAGTATGCCGCAACTCTGCATAAAGAAATTCTAAAAGGCGGAAAATTAGTTGCCGTATCCGACTCACGCGGAGGCGTGTATAAAGCAACGGGTATCAATCCGGAAAAAATTGTTCAATATAAACTTGATACCGGCTCCGTAATCGGTTTTCCCGGAACAAAACCGATTTCAAATGAAGATCTGCTCGAACTGGACGTTGATATTTTATATCCTTCAGCGCTTGAAAATGTGATTACTGAACGTAACGCAAAAAATATAAAAGCAAAGATTAGTTGCGAACTGGCAAATGGACCAACGACTCCTGAAGCAGACAAAATTCTTTATAAAAAAGGTGTTCATATAATTCCTGATTTTCTTGCTAATGCCGGTGGTGTAACAGTGTCCTATTTTGAACAGGTACAGAACACCTATAATTATTACTGGACACTTGAGGAGGTTTATCGCCAGCTCGATGCAAAAATGACAAAAGCATATCATGAAGTCTATGAAATGCATAAAGAACTCAAGGTGCATATGCGGCTTGCGGCATATCTGGTTGCAGTAAAGCGGGTTGCCGATGCTTGTAAACTTCGCGGCTGGGTATAATATCCTGATAGAATATTACTGTAAGGGGCAGGTCGTGAATCCTGCCCTTTTTTTTGGTACAGAGTCTGATAGTTTAATACAGTTGGCGACCGTGGTATATGCCGCATTAAATCAAAGGTCTGATAGTTACAAATTGAAATGACAAATAAAAAAGTAATAAATACTTATTTTTTGTTATTTAATTATCTTCTGGACAATCTCCTCCGACACAATTGCCGCCGCCTGTTTCACCGATTCCGATATCCCCTCGTCAAACTGGAAATTCTGCCCAACTATTCCATAAATGAGCACCTTGGGCGGTAGTTCTTTCAAAATCCTCGCTGTTTCAATTGCCTCAGTTACGCCGAACTGATGCGTTGAATAATGAAAGAATTGTACAGGTATTTTCTGACTGAGAGCATCAAATCTATACACAGTTCCTGGTTGTGCATTCACCCCTGACGAAACTGCATCTACAATTATCACCGTTTCAGCATTCTGCCACAGCTCCATCAGAGATGCTCCCTCGCCGCTTGCTTCGGTGATTGTTATTGTTTTATTGCCGATACTACCGCTGAACGGCAGCTGGGACGCTTCCGGAAATACTTGCTTCATCACCAATTCCGCAGTATATGCTCCAGCACCGTCATCCATCCGCATACGGTTGCCGACACCGATAATGACCACATCAACGAGTTGCTTCATTACAAAATTGTTCTCATCCTTGATTCGTATCTAAATATAACCTATAGGGAAAACATATAAAAATATAATCTGTATAAATTTTAATATTCTCTGTATCTCACGGGTAAGCCTCCCCTCTGGCGTAAGCCATTCCTCTAAAACGGATTGCTTTTAAAAATTTTTATCCCTCATTATTTTCGCAATAGTTGTACCAAAAAAGTCAAATAAGTGTGGAAAAAATGCCCCATTATTTCTGTTGATTTTGATATTTAAATTTATTATATACCATTAAATATTATTGTATTTTTAATAAGATCCAGCAAAAAGACATTACGGGTATATCGTAAGGGTCGCCCCTTGATGGGATATACGAAAACGGTAGGTCATTGACCCACCCTGCAGGCTATAATTGATAATTGGGGAGGCGAAAAATGAACCGCATCGAAGAAACTGCCAAACGCATTAAAAATTATATCAACGAGCATATCTTTGAACTTGTTACTGTCCAACAACTCACAAATGCCATTCAAATTTCAATTGGAACGATTCGATTCTGTTTTAAACATTGCTACAAGATATATCCCAAAGAATACATTGAATGGGGAAAGATAACGCTGTTTGCGGCGTTATGCAGAGCAGGAGGGAAAGCAGATAAAAGCATTATTAAAGAATATGCGGCACGTTTAGGCTATTTTCTCGCGTCATCTTTATATATGTTAATTGAGCGAAAGCTCAAAATGAAAATCTGCGATTTTTGTAAAGCAGTATTAGATGACATTTTTTACAACAAATTGTTGGATAACCCGTTTGTACGAATAAATAGTGTCACTTTTGTGAAAGCAATTGTGAAAAAATACCATATTGACAAGGCGAAATAATTCTTATATATTATAATAAATAAAAAATTATAGACCAGAAACACAGAATACTGTATGGAAGCAATCATTAAAAATATACGCGGGTACGTTACCGAGCGGAGAATAAAACTTGCCGTACGGATTATCCTTGGTGGAGTGTTTATTATTGCAGGGATAGCAAAACTGTTTGACCATCGGTTACTATCGGCGCAATTAAAGGATATTTTTCCACTCAATATAGTTGGTTTTGAGGCATCAACGTATGCGTTAATAGCTTTTGAAATCGTACTCGGTGCTCTCATTATTTTTAAATTAAAACCTTCAGTGCTTTACACTACAATTGGCACATTAATTATTTTTATTGGTTATCTGTCGTATAAAATATATAATCATGATCCATCAACCTGCGGGTGTTTTGGGAATTTTGTGTATGTGTCCAATAAGCAGGAATTATTGAACAATTTAGTTTTACTGATGGGTAGTGTTTATATAATAAATTAATGGTGCGATACAATAACGTATATCTATTGTAAATATTTAAAGATATAAATATGACTGAACAAGATAGAGTAATTAATCAAAAATCCTCTTTGAGAGAAAATATCAAATATATTGCTCTGATATTAATTGGTTCCATCGTTATTGTGTATACAGGCGTGCCGATGATAAAAAAATTGGTGAGACCTGAAATAGTGGTTCGTAAACGAATATATATTAATACCTTTTACAATAAACAAATGCCAATTTTCATTTTTAACGGCAAAGATGAATATCAAAGAATCCTTCCCGATAAAAAAAACCATTTGATTTTTGGTATTAATTCTAATCCATATTCAGCACTACGGATAGTAAAGTTATATCAGGAAAAATTGACGAAAGGCATATATGATATTGATATATTAACCGTAAACGGTATTGAAAAAGTCAAAACAAAAGAAAATATCTCTGTTTTAAATTACAATACAAAAGAAATTGGTGAATTTTTTGGATTGACTGACAATGATGATTTTACATTATTAATAGATTCTACAAATAGCATAAAATATTTTGACTATAGAATTATAAATATTTATGAATATGAAAATATAATTACCAACTACAGTAAGGTCGTTAAATGAAAATAAATATGATACATAAAGAATTATTTATTATATTAATAGCATTGTTAATTCCTTTAAATCATCTTTATTCCCAGTCTGTTTTGACACAGCAGGTTAGAAAAATACAACATTCGGACAACAAAATTGTCTGTTCTCCAAATATTTCGATAGAAAAAATAAAAGTAGATGATATATATGAATGCACGAAAGATACAAATAATAATATAGGATATGGTTTCGTGTCTTCAATTAACTATAATAAAATAAATAAAAAACTATATTTATGTAGTACAAAGGTAGGTAAAATATTTATTTTTAATGAGAATCTTCATTATTTAGGTATATTTGGAAAATATGGACAAGGAAAAGGAGAATATGTATACCCATTATATGTTGATTTTAATAATAATGGTAGGCATTTGATTTCCGACAGGCGTTTAAATAAATCAATAGTATTGGAACAGGATGGATCATTTTTTAATAACTTACCTTATTATGGTGAAGATCCAGGGTACTCATTATTTTATTCCCAGGATTTAGTTTTAGAATATTATCCCAAAAAAGATTCAGACTGCCTTTTTTTATTATTTAATGTAAACGGAGATACAATCAAAACTATTGGAAAAAGGTTTACAGTTGATAAAAATTATGATTTAATTTATAATAGATTATTTTTTATTCTTGATAATGAGCGCAGTATTTATTGTGCTTTTGTTAATCATCCATTACTACGCAAGTATGATAAAAATGGAAATGTTGTATTTGAAGGTGATTATTCAAATCTCTATGGTATTAGTAGATTTGTAAGCCAAAGGGAAAAAGAGATTAAAGAAGAATATGATACTACTGTATCAAATACAACATATATAACTCCAAATTTTATAAGAGATGTTTCTATAGATAATAAATATTTTTACATATTATATAACAATAAACCAAGTGCGTCAATATATGTATTTGACAAGACTAATTTTAGTGTTGTAAAAATTGTTGAATTATATAATAAATCACTTATACCTTTAACATTATTTAAAATTTGTGCAGTATCGCACAATTTAATTTACGCCCTCTGTTATGAGGGTATTGTCAAATTTAAATTATAGGAGGATATTCCTATGAAAGTAATTTGCTTTATTATTGTGATTTTAGCCATCGCTGTATCATTTACAAATGCTGTGAATTATTTCACATATGCATTAGCACTTTGTCCAAACGATACGAATAGAGCATATAGGTCACAGCAAAGTGAAGAATCTTATGTAGAATGTACCGCCAATAACTGGGGTTCTTATGTAGAAGCAACTTGTTTTGGAGATCCAGGAGAATCTAACCCATGCAGGAAAGTGTAGGAAAAAGCACCATAATGCAATTGCTCTTGCGGTTTATAGAGTAATACGAAAAAAGATTACAACAATTAAAATAAAGTTAAGAAATGAGGTATGCCATGTTAAAAAAAAATAGCGTTATTAATTGTAGCAATTTCGATCATATTCTCCTTCAGCAATATGATGTTTCAAGAGGAAGGGGCTGTATTTTGTAGATTATTTAAAAATCAAGACTTATTTGATGAAAGTAAAAATGCAGTATATTTTTGTACTTGTTGGGCAAATCCTATTATAGATGATGGAGCTTGTGATGGGTGGTAATACCCATAATAAATTAAGGGGCTTGACTAGGTGACTTAAAATAATTATCTTATAAGTCAATGTCCCATAATAAATTATCAAGATATTACAAGCGAAAAATTATTAATTGTTTTTCGCTTGAATTAACAGCTACACAATCAGCC
>Ga0315291_10000238_pt1 | contig 70763 bp, 61 predicted proteins | sample YL17G12_20_MG_FD_203070 | JGI IMG/M metagenome (GOLD analysis project Ga0315291, IMG submission 203070) | Sediment microbial communities from Yellowstone Lake, YNP, Wyoming, USA - YL17G12_20 | ecosystem: Environmental > Aquatic > Freshwater > Lake > Sediment | place: USA: Wyoming | collected... | reverse complement strand
AGAACACCTGCTGTATGCTGTTCCTGCCGCAAATTACAACTGGCAAAGGATGTTCTATGACAATTTTGATACTCTCAGGGGCTTCAATCTCTGCTATTACTTCGGAGATTACTTCATTGAGGTCCACCTGGACGCTTTTTTCCTTGCGGGCAACCTGCGAATACTCAAGCACGCCATCTATCAGGTTATACATTCGCTTGACGCGGGCCAGCAGCAGTTTTATATGCTCCTTACCGTCATCCCCGAGTTTATCGCCGTAGTCGGTGGATATCCACCCCGCCAGCGCGCTGATACCCCTCAGCGGCGCCTTCAGGTCGTGCGAAGCAACATAGGCAAAATCCTTCAGCTCCTCGGTGGCCTGCTCAAGCTCGCCAAGCAATTGCATCTGCACCTGCTCGGCAATCTTCAGCTCGGTTATGTCCTGCATCAAACCATCATAAGACAAAATTTTGCCCTGCGAATCAAAACTCGGCACTAATGTCCTTCTCACCCAGCGAATGTTCCCGTCCTTTCGGACAATCCGATGCTCGACCGGCCTTAAATCCTGCCCACAAATACATCGGGAAACCTGCTCGCGGACCACCTCCAAATCTTCCGGATGCACGAAGTCCAGCCACAGTTTCGGGTCCGCCTTGAGCTCTTCGGGCGAATAACCGGTTACTGCGATACAGGCCTGGCTGTGGATGGTCTCCACGGGCCGGCCAGAGGCGAAACGAACGGTATAGAGATAATCGGTAACCGCCTCGGTAATACGCCGGTATCGCTCTTCGCTGGCGGCAAGCGCCTTCTGCGAATTCTTCAGAGCAACCAGGTCCTTTTTGTCGGTTATGTCATGGACCACTCCCTGACTGCCGTCAACCTGGCTGTGAATGTTCTTGGTTAAACTGGAGTATACCGTAACATCCACCCTTTTGCCGCTGCTGGTCTTGAGCGTCAAATCGTTGATGTGGACGGCCCCCTTCTTAAGCTCTTTAAGAAACCGCTCCCTTTCCCGCGGGTCAAACCAGAACTGCTCAGGTAAAAACGGCTTGCCGACCACTTCCGACCTGTCGGCAATTTCGAGCAGCCGCATAAAGGCGGGATTGACATAAGTAGTCTTGCTATCCAAATCGAGCGTATAAACACACGTGTCCGACTCCTCCAGTGACTTGAGGTTCTTCTCTTCCTCCTGACACCATCTGTCTTCCACCGCCCTGAAGATATCTGTTTGAGTCACGACACCGCACAGCCACTTGCCGTCTTCAACAACCAGCCGGCGAACGTGCATCTTCTCCATAATCCGGCTTGCGGTAAACACCGCATAATGCGGAGGTATGCTCACCGCCGGATACGACATTACCTCTTCCATTTTGACGCAGGCCGGGTCGCGGCCGGCAGCAATGACCCTTTTAAGAAGGTCTCTTTCGGTCAGCACCCCTACAATCTGCTCGGCCTGCATAACGACAATGCCGGAGATTCCCCGTCCCGACATTATCGACGCCGCCTCTGCGACCGTTGCATTACGTTGAACTGTCACCACGTCCTTGGTCATTATCTCTGCGACGTCCCTCCACATACCATACGATGTCAGCACGCGAATAAGGTCGGTCTGCGTAACAATGCCGACCAGCTTGCCGCTGTCGATAACGGGCAGCCGTTTAACGTGTCTTTCCTCTGCAATCCGGCCGGCCTCCAGCACCGACACATCCGGCGAAACGCTTATGACCGGACAGGACATAACCTCGCGCACCTTTGTTTCCACGGCGCTTTTGCCTTTCGCAACGACCCTTTCGAGAAAGTCCTTCTCCGTAATGATGCCCACAACGGTCTCGTTGTCCACAACAACCAGTGATGAGACACAGTCGTCGGCCATCAGGTTTGCCGCCAGCGCCATAGTCTGTTCCAACTCAATGGTGGCCACATCGGGGATCATTAGGTCTTTTACCTGAAGCCAAACCTGGCAGGAAGTTACAAGACAGCTCGATGATACATCCTGCATCCTGTTTTTAATCAGTTCTCTGACTCTTTTATCGTCTGCCATACGACTGCCTCCCGCCTGCCCTTCAATTATGTAGATATTTGAGATACTCTAAAACCATATACAAGCCCCTTTTCCTCCTGTTGTTTTGTTCGTCAAACGCTGGCCCTGGGTGTATTGCGGAAACTACCTGATTTGCCCGCACAGAGCAGTTAAATGACCCCCATACCTATCGCGTGTCTGACAAGCTCTGCGGAGTTATGAGCAGCCATTTTTCGCATAAGGCGGTTGCGATGGAACTCGACGGTTCTTTCGCTGCGGGAAAGCCGCCGGGCTATCTGCTTGTTTGTATGCCCCCCGATTATCAGCCGCAGTATCTCCTCCTCCCTTTTGGTAAGCGCCAAAGCACTGCCAGTGTTGAAAACGAGGGTATTTTCGAGAAGCTTATCCGCATCCGGCAAGCACCCCCTCCCAACTAACACCGGCTCGCTGGGGCAGACAGCCGTATCCATCTCGCAGCCGTCTGCAAGGGGCCGATTCTCATTCTCCAACAATGCCGTTTGCTTGTTCATAACCTAAATTATCGAGACCGGCCGCGCCGTCTTAAGCGGCTTGCTAAATAAGGATTATAGGACTTTGAACGGAGCAGGGGCAGGACGCAATACGGTTTTGAGTTATGAGTGTTGAATTTCAAGTTGAAAAAGAAAGATTCCGACTCCACTACGCTGCGTCAGCACCAACGCGGACAAGATGTATCGTTAATCCTCTCACAACAACTATTGCAAGAAAAAGGGGCAGACCAAAAAGATTCCTGTGCTAATCAATGTATGTGGGACGCGACCTTTCACCTACCTTCTTGTAGTGCGACAGCGCGCTTTCCCGGTCTTGGAAGTCGCTCACGGTGAACCAGAGCGTAGTGGTGCCGATAGCGATACGGTCGCCATCTACAAGGCGGGTCTCACCACTGATTTTGTTGCCGTTGATTAGCACACCGTGTTTGCTGCTCATATCCAATGCGTAATACGCATCCTTGTCCTTGTTATAGGTTATCTGTAAGTGTTTTCGCGATACCCGCTCATCGAGTATTTGAATCATAAGGGCCTCATCTCGACCAAGTACGTTTGTTCGACGACCAAGCGGGTAGTAGTCATCTTTTTGGGGGCCGTCCAGAATGATTACAGAAGCCATTTTTTAACTCCTTGAACATTTGATCCAGGCATTCGAGTAAATATTGCTCTTAATATCGTATTCGTGACCGGTGAAGCCGTCAACATCATTCTACCTGGCTGCGGGCCGGCTTGGATCTGACTCAATTACAGCCGGTGTTGAGCCAATGCTCAGCCAGAACATCGAGGTCCCAGATGTCAACATCGCCATCCGGGCTTTGTTCCGGCTCCAGGTCGGCCCCGTCGCAGTAACTCGGAGCTGCGCAGAGCCAATACTGTGCAAACTTGGCAAGGTCCGACAGATTTACCGTGCCGCTTCCATTGAGGTCGGCCCCTCCACACTTCTTCTGTACGGGCCGAGCGCCGGTCCATACTATCGACAAGGGCATTGCAAGGTCATTCGCACCCAAAATGCACACGGCACACACGTCGTTTACTCCAGAGGGCACCTTCGCCAGATATGGGTCGTAGAACGGCTTGGGAGGGTTCGCCGTGGAATTCATGTCGAAACCGGCCACCCAGAGTGATTTCGTGACCGGGTCTTCGGTAATTCCGGTCATATGCTGCATTCTGTGGACCGTTATGGTCCGGACAAGGTTGAAGTCCGCCGTAGAAAAACCATGGATGACCGTCGAGTCGGGGTCCACCTTACCATAGAAGGAGGAGGATGCGAGGTAAACAACGTTTGTCGTGCTTGAGACACACATACCCATAGGAGCCGGCACATAGTTCACCTCAGTGGGGTTGCCCAGGTTAAGGCGGCGCACTGTTCCGTTGGGCTCAAATTTCCACAATATGTCACTCTCATTCATAACGTGAGCGTTGGTAACATAAACGTTACCCGCACCGTCAAGTTTAATGTCTCTAAGGGTATTTCGGTATTTACGCTGATTATCACCGGGCAGAAGAGGACCATCATACAGCTTGTTCACATCGTACGGAGGATTCGAGCCCTTTTTCAACTTGAGCTTGGCGGCAGCAGCGTAGGGTGCGTTCCCGTCGGAGACGACCACCACGGGCACGACGTACACGAAGTTTGCATCTGCATCGAATGCAGCATCAAGAATTGGACGGCCGGAGGGATTGCTGCCTGTCCCCTGAACACCCACGTAAACCGTGGCAAGTCGTCCGTAGCGCGGTTCGGGGGTATATGTAGTATGCCCTCCCGCAGGCACGAAGTTCGCATCGGTTCCATCAAGCCGCGACACTCCATCCTGCGAATTAATCCGATACAAGTCATTGCCTTCGCCTCGCACCACCTTGATATTGCATCGGTTCGAGGGAGGGTTAGGTTCAAGCCATCGCAAATAGGCGGCGTTGCTGTCGAGTGCATCGAATACATAAAGACGGTCCATCAGCTTCGTTGGGTCGGCGGTGGTGCCTCTCTTGCCGGCTATCAGTAGGTCGTTCAAGTCGGAAGGGTTGATAAGACTACGCGGGCCGCCGAAGTTCCCGAATCCGCTGCCTGCTGAAAAGCCGCCGCCCCCGCTCAAGGGCACCAGCATACACAAGTTCTTGCGTGCGTCGAGGTTCAGCGTCCAGTCCCAGGATGCAATATCGTATGTATCCACGTAGCCGTCCTTGCCGAAGGCACCGTCCTTACAGGGTGTATCGGAATCGCTTTTTCCAACGTCACCTACGACTTTCAGGAAGTCTGCCTCAGTAACGGACAAATCCCAATTCAAATCGAGGCAATAGCCCCAACAACAGTATGCTTTGACGTCCACGTCATCCACGTAGGCACTCCCGCCCCCTCCCAAAGTTCCAAATTGTATCTGTTTGTAATCATCGCCACGCGCAAAAAACGAGCCGGACCCGGGCTCATTCAGCTCAAGCTCAACCCACGTTCCGTTCGTGAGGTCAAATTCACCGGTCATCACCTCCTCCTCGAAGTTGCCGAATCGGCCGCTGCCTGCCGAACCCGGCCGGGGCCACGGCGGCGCCGAAATGCGAGCGACCTCGATATAGTGAGCGTCGCGGCAGGGGTCGTTCAAATCCAGCATCTCAGGCACATCCGACAGATAGGCCACTATCTGGGCGTTGGGGTCTGATGTGGTAAACAGATAATTGAACCGAACCCAGAGTTTCTCCTCAGCGGCAGGCGCAAACTCACCCTTTGCGCGGGCGGAGATTATCTGCCCGGAGTTGGGGTCTTTCAGATAGCTCATTTTCATCATCCCGTTCGGGTCGGGCTCAAGTCCCACTACTCTTTCAACGTAGATTCTGCTGTCATTGGGGTCCGTCGGATTATTATTACTTATACGCTTTTCGAACTCCTCATTGCTGTCGCAGTCCATCTTGTCCAGCGAAATTCCCAGCAGCGCATCTACCTTGATTAAGTTCGGGTCACCTGAAAGATTCGTATAGTAAAGACGCTCTAAGCCAACGTTTAGAACGCAGCCGGCGCCAAGAACGATGTTCTTCACATACAATACCTCAGGGTTTCCGTTGCCGGAGCTAAAGCGGTCCATAAGAGTTACTTTGGCGCCAGCCGCCACCTCTAATTGCTCCAAAGTCCAGGTATTCGTATCAAACGCCGGCATAGTGCCGCTGTCAATCTGACAGACCAATAATACATTCGGGTCGCAGGGGTCGCAGTGGAGTTCATCTATGTCCAGACCCCGAAGTTCCAGTACGCCCTCATCCGAGCCGTTCTGGCCTTCCGTAACGGTAACGTAGATGCGGTTGTCCGCAATAATTCCCGTGAACGTGCAGGGGTCCACGTCCATAAAGCGGTCGCCGTCCGTATAGATATCGAGATTCGTCGCCTGGGCGGAGCCCTCAACCTGGAATTTGCCGAAAAATCCTCCTGCCTGACGGCTGATATTAACTCTGGCGTGCTTCAACTGTCCGTTGTCTTTTACTTTTAGCAGGCCGTCGCACTCCTGCTATGGTCTTGTGTGCTGCGACCCCTGGCTTAGGAACCAAGACAGCCGGTATCCAGCCAGTGCTCCGCCAGGACGTCAAGGTCCCAGATATCGACGTCGCCATCCGGGAAAGCTTGCGGCTCCAAGTCGGCACCTTCGCAGTAACTCGGAGCGACGCAGCTGTTGTCTAACCAATGCCTCGCCAGTATGGCAAAGTCAGGAAGACTTACCTCACTGCTCTCATCGAGGTCAGCCCCGCCACACCTCTCTATTGCGGGCCGAGCGCCGGTCCATACTATCGACAGGGGCATAGCCAGGTCATTGGCATCCAAAATGCATATTGCCAATACGTTGTTTATTCCCGATGGCACATTCGCCAGGTAAGGGTCATAGAATGGCGAATCTTCATATGGATTCATTTCCAAAGGGTTCGACGGCATCGAATGAAAACTAAAACCGGTCATCCAGAGTGAGTTCGTGAGCGGGTCTTCGGTGATACCAGTAATGTGCTGCATCCCCGAAACCGTGATGACCCTGACAAGGTTGAAATCCTCTGTAGAGAATCCGTAGATTACCTTCGAAGCGGGGTCCGCGTCGTAACACAAAGAGGGTGCAAGGTAAAGGACATTTGTTGTGCTCGACACGCACATACCAATAGGAGCCCGAACACAAGGAACGCTCATATCAAGATCAAGTCGGCGCACTGCTCCGTTTGGCTCAAACTTCCAAAGGATGTCACTCTCATTGTAAAAGTTAGCATTGGTAACGTAAACGTTGCCCGAACTGTCGAGTTCAATCTCTCGGAGGTTGTTTCTGTATTGGCCATTTCCGTCAGCGGGCAGAAGAGGCCCATCATATAGCTTTACCACATGATAAGGAGGATTTGAGTCGGGGTCCAATTGGAGCTTAGCAACGGCAGTATAAGAAACGCTTCCTTCAGGACAAACCACTACAGGAACAACGTATACGAAGCCTGCATAGAAAGCGGCATCAAGGATTGGACGGCCGAAAAATTCAGGTTCGCCTATTATCTTCTGAATACCCACATAAACCGTGGCAGGTTGATTATAACGTGGTTCACTGGCATAGGCGGTCTGGCCAAAAGGCACGATTTGTATATTGGGATCATCGAGCCGCGACATTCCGTACTTCGAATTAATTTGATACAAATCGTTGCCTACACCACGCACTATGCTGATATTGCACAATTCTAATGCGAGACTGAGCCATTGGATATAGTGGGCATTGCTGTCGAACACATAAAGTCTGTCTTTCAATTTTGTCGGGCCGTCGGTGGTACCTCTCTTGCCGGATATCAACAAGTCGTTTAAGTCGGTAAGATTGGTTGAGTTTTTGTTACCATTGTTGATGACTTGACTGATGACTTGACCGCTTGAACCACAAACGAGAGGTGTGAGGGGTATTAAGCCGCAAAGATTCAACCGTCCAAGATTAAAGTTCCAGTCCCAGTATATAATATCGTATTTATCTCCGTATCCATCTTCGCTGATGTCTCTGTTGAACGAACCGTCCGGACAAGGTTCTATGATAGTTCCAGAAGCAGTTACAACTACCCAGAAGTCTATCACATCTACGGCCAAATCCCAATTCATATCGCCGCAATAGCCCCAAAAGCACTCGAAATCATGGTCCCAATCATAGAGACAATTGCCAAGATAACAGTTGAGATTAGGGTCCAGCTCGTCCCCAAGGGCAACATCGTTTTCCGATATAATTGTGATAATCCCTGGAGTTGCCAAACAAATCAAAAGCCATATTAATTTCTTTTTCATGATTACTGCCTTCCTTTCCTCATAAAAATATATTCGTTTTATCGGATACTCTGCAATCAAAATTGTCACATTTTTTGAGGGTCAGATTAAACCCTTCTGCCTCCAGTTCAGTAACTCTTTGAGACCATTGTTTTGAAATGCCCTCCGCGTCCCGTTGCGCGGCCCTGGCTGTCAGATACAGGTTAAAGCTCACAAATGAAAATGAGAAAATGATGAGCAATAGCAGGCCGATGACGGCAGCTACATAGCGATGTCTGGCAATGACCTTACGCATCAGGTATAGAGTGCTGATTGACCGGACGGTGATGGGACGACCGGCAAGCCAGTTCTCTATGTCGCTTTGAAAACTCGCAACGGACTGGTATCGCTGAGCCCTGTCTTTGGCCAATGCGGTTAGGAGGATTGCCTCAACATCCGGGTCGAATTTTTGAATGATTTTGCTGGGCCTAACCGGCTCAGCCCCCTGGATATTACGCAGGACGTCCAAAACAGGGCCGGTAACATCGTATGGGTCCTGCCCCGTCAATATGTGGTAAAGCATCATTCCCAGGGCATACACGTCTGTCCGCACATCAATCAGTTCGGGCTTTGCGGCCGCCTGCTCGGGTGACATACTTGAAAGAGAACCGGCCCACTGGCCGGTTATCGTCGGCATCACATCCTTCTGGGCAAGCTCACTCAGACCAATCGCCTTGGCAAGTCCAAAATCCAGTATGTGCGGTTCGCCGCGTTCATCTACCAAAACGTTGGCTGATTTCAAATCACGGTGGATAATTCCCTGCTGGTGGGCGTAAGTTACGGCGCTGCACGCCTTGTTAAAAAGAACTACGCGTTGGCGAAGAGACAGATTCTGGGCCTCGACGTAACGGTCCAGCGGCTGACCTTTTATGTACTCCATCACGAAGAAATACTGCCCGTGGATAATCCCGCTGTCACGAATCTTGACTATGTTGGGGTGGTCAAGACTCGCAATAAGCTCCGCTTCCCTCTCAAAATAGTAGCGTGCTCTGGTCGAAGCCATCAGGGTCGGCAGCAGAATTTTGATTGCTACGTGTGTCTTGGTTGGCTTGTGGACGGCCTTATAGACAATTGCCTGCCCCCCCTGCGGAAGCTCCTGAATGATTTCGTAGTTCTCAAAACCTGGAATGGTGTCTTTACCCGATGCTCCTGCCCCAGCTATGCCATCCAGCATCCCCGACATCGACCTTGTAGGAGATTCATCCCCAATCGCAGAGTTTTTCCCTGAGATGCCACCCCCACGTGCGGAACGCACACTTTGGCGGCACTTCTCACACACTGTCAGATGTGCCTGAATCTCAGACCGCTCATCAGCCGTGCACTCCCCAGCAACGTACCGACCCAACTCTTCTGGACTCAAGCACTTCGCCAACTCTAATCCTCCCTCGATTCCATATCACCTATTCAGCCCCGCACCTCACAACTCGAAGGGTTGTATCTCCCAGACTACCCTCGCTCCGGGGTTTTGCTCATAAGTACACGTTATCTGAGCCAAAACCATTCTAAGTGCCAAACTTTAAGAAGTCAACCTCTTTTATCAGGTTTTCTGGGCTGGCCAAGGAATCCACCTGCGGCGGGCAAGCATCGTATCCCCCTGGTTAGGGCAAGGTGTATGACGAATAAGTGCCGGGAAATGATGAGGATGTGACAATGAAACCAGTAGGATTCAAACCCGCGACCTCTTGCATGCCATGCCCTGCCGAAAAAATTGTGAAATTTATCGAACACAATAAAAGTCGTTAAATACCCTTAAACGGAACTCCATAAATTTAGTCAAAAGTGTAGTGAAAATCCATCACGGTTAAAAAACACTTGCTAAAATCATAGCGTGTCACGCTGTTTCTTCGGTTAATGTCTATAAATGACAAAAACGCAAAAGAACCCTTTATTGTCTTGCCACACATAAAAAGGGATGACCGGCGAAAACCGGCCATCCCAGATGATACTCCATATAATTCCAGCAGTCGCGCCGTTGGTTGGCATTGAGCTACTGGTCTGGCCCTAAGATGTCAAGGTTTTATCGCGATGCTCATCATACCCTTGACCGCTGATGTCCCGACGGTAACTGTCGTATCGCCGTAAGCACCGGCGGTCACTTTCACACCTGTGGCTATCCCAAGCCCGCCGCCGTTTCCTGCATTATCAGTATCGTCCGTGCGCTCGTTGACATTTGTCAGGTTGCTGTTGGCCCAGGCCGAGAAGTTTGCCGTCCCAGTCGCGTCAGGCAGATCCGTGGCAATGGCCGCCACGACAAGAATATTGCCAACTGTTGTGGTCGCTCCCGGAATGGCACCGCTGGTGTCTGATGTGCTTTCAACGCTGCCCGCCGTAACATCCCAGGGATTACCAGAGGCGATGGCGCCACGAATGGCAATAATCCTGCCAATCTGATGGTTGCCTGAGTCAGAAGTGGTTGGAGCACCCTGGCTGCCATTATACCTCGACCAGAAAACCGTAAGCCGGGTAGCATCTGTGTGGCCGGCCGTTCCGGTTCCCTGGGGCGAGACGGTAACCTCAGTCCACGTCCCGCCGTTCTGGTTGGAAATCGAGATGGCCTCGTTAGCCGTCTCAAGAAACAGCAGCAAAATATCGTTGGCCGCCAGACCAGAAGGAAGTGCTGGGGTGATGGCCGCATTGCTCGATGCGACGGTCCCGGCTGCGACGAACGTGGGTGCTGTGGTCCTGAAGCTCCAGACCACTCCCATAGTTGTGCCGCCGGCGCCTTTCTCATCGATTCGCCAGTAGTAGGTGGTGCTGGAGGCCATTGTGCCGGTGTCGTAGGTTGTGGCGGTCTGGTTCTGAATGAACGGCGGAGGACTAACTGTGCCGAAGTAAACATCGTGTGAGGTAGCGCCCGAACCTGCGGTCCAACTCAGGTCAGCGGTTTCGCTTACACCCGTTGCACCATTAGCCGGGCTCGGGTTAGTCGCCTGGCCAGGCGGTGAGGCCGTTGTGAAGCTCCAAACAACGCCTGTTGTCGAACCCTGGTGGGGATTCTTCTCGTCGATGCGCCAGTAATACGTGGTGCTGTTGGCCATCGTGCCGGTGTCGTAAGTTGTGCCGGTCTGGTTCTTAATGAACGGCGGAGGACTAACTGTGCCGAAGTAGACATCGTGTGAGGTAGCACCCGAACCTGTGGTCCAGTTCAGGTCAGCGGTTGTGCTTACATCCGTTGCACCATTAGCCGGGCTCGGGTTAGTCGCCTGCCCAGGCGGCGCGGCCGTTGTGAAGCTCCAAACAACGCCTGTTGTCGTACCCAGGGCATTCTTCTCGTCGATGCGCCAGTAATACGTAGTGCTGTTGGGCATCGTTCCGGTGTCGTAAGTGGTGCCGGTCTGGTTGACCACAAACGGCGGCGGATTCGTTGTTCCGAAATAGACATCGTGGCTCGTTGCACCTGAGTACGCCGTCCAGCTCAAATCAGTATCTATATAAACGCCTGTCGCACCGTCGGCCGGGTTTGGATTACTCGCCGAGCCGGGTGGTAAAAACCAATATTCTGCCAAAATCGCAAAATCAAGGAAATCTACCTGCTGGTCATAATTGATGTCGGTGCAATCGCAGAAGTTATTGGTCGCATTACATTCGGCAAGCCATTCATCTACAAAAAATGCTAAATCCAGAATGTCCACGCCATCCGGACAAACGAAATCCGGCACGAATTCCCAGCTAAGCAATGAATACTGCACTCCATCGACGCACATTCGCCATATATCGTTTGTGCCGTTAATGTTTTCGCCGACAAAATCCCAGCCGGCATCGGTAAAGGTGCTCATTGTCTTCATTTCCGCTGTTGTCTTGCCTGTCCCGCCGTCGCTTGTGTCCAGGCTGGTTTCAATATCCCAGAAACAGGCGCTGATTGTGCCTATATTCCCCCCGCACAGTCCGCCGAGATACTGTGAAATACTTCCGCCCCATACTGCGCCCGTGCTGTAACAGGCGATAATCGTGCCATAATAATTCACCCCGCACAGTCCGCCGAGATACATTGAAAAATCTCCGCCGGTTACTGCGCCTGTGGCGTAGCAGGCGAAAATCGTTGCATTATTATCCCCGCACAGGCCGCCGAGATAAGCTGATTGATTTCCGCCAATAACTGTACCGGTGGCGTAGCAGTAGCTGATCATGCCTAAATTCCCCCCGCACAGTCCGCCGAGATACTGTGGATTACCCAAACCGCACGAATATCCCCAAACATTACTCGTGGCGTAACAGTAGCTGATTGTGCCACAATTCAAACCGCACAGGCCGCCAACAAGGTTGAGCCCGGCGATGTTGACATTCTCCACGCCCAGGTTTCGGATCTCGGCACCATAGTCGACACACCCGAAAAGGCCGACATAATCTCTGCACAGCAAGAGCATGCTTGCGTTGCGGAGGACATGGCCGTTGCCGTCAAAGACACCGGTAAAAGTGATTCCCTCAAAGCCGAGTGGGCCCGCATACGTATCCTTGGCCACCGGCGCCAAATTGATCCCGTTGAAGTCAATGTCTCCGGTTAAGATGAAATGCTTGCCCCAATCACCCGAAGCTCCTATGAGTTCTTGCCAGTCCGCGACCGTGCTGATTTTGGTATGGGTTGGTCGGCTCACCGGTTCCGCCGCTGTATGTACCACCTGTAGCGGCGCTTACGAATAAAGCCATTATTCCCAATATGAGAATTGAACAGTTTTTCATTTTCTGCCTCCCTAAAAATCTAACTATAATGGTTCGTCACACGTCAAATGATGGTTGTCATTTTGAGGCCGCCGAAGAGTCTCACTTTCACTGGCCAGATACTTCACTTCGTTCAGCATGACAAGCCCTTAAAAAAGTAGTGACAGACCACACCGAATAAACCTACCGACAAGGGTCCCCTCGACTGCGCTCGGGACAGGCAGGACAGGCCCTTCGACAAAGCTCAGGACGGGTCATTTCTCGCCCTCCAAAAGCAAATTTGTGTTTTCGGCAGATTCGACTTCGCTCACCGCACCGGCCTTTTTTTATTTATGCTACTCCCTAAAAACCCGAAGGTTAATGGCGGAGTATTAACCGGCGCGCGCGCACACCGGAATTTACAGCGCACGGTAAAATCATCCGTCCTCGGTGAAGCCCTCTTTGGCTTAAAACCACTATTTTTCAAAAGAAATGAGGGTGCGGTGATGCAATTCTTTAGGCCCTCTTATTGAATATTATGTTATTACCGTTTATTGGAAATGTCAAGCTAAATCTGGGCAAAATTTGGCATAGGAAAGGAACCCGCCACAGGCGGATAAACATGGTATCCCCATGATAAGGACAAGATATATGACGTATTTATGCAATGAAAGGGTAAAAAAGATATGAAAATGGAGCCAGTGGGATTCGAATTCGCCACAGGCGAACAAGCCCGCGAGGGCTTGCTTTATCCGCCGGAGGCCGGATTTATCCGCCGGCCCGCCTACGGCGGGTAAAAGGCGGACAGTGACCTCTCTTTAAGACAATCAAGGTATTCTCTACCTGCCCCACTTTTGAGAAACTTTTCACGTTTTCGAGCCGAGACATAGTCGGGGCACTGCTCAGTGTAAATCAGAACAAAATTTTTGATTATCTGCCCGCCCTTTGTCCTACCTGAGCGGTGTTCAGATAACCGCCAGGCAGGATTGTTTGTGATACCAACGTAACGTTTTTCTCTGCCCTGAAGAACATAAACAGTAATCATATATCAACCCATGATATGAATGGAGCCAGCGGGATTCGAACCCGCGGCCTCTTGCATGCCATGCAAGCGCTCTCCCAGCTGAGCTATGGCCCCAGTTGCCGGTCATATTACCAGAGATATACCCCGCTGACAAACAAAAATCGCAGTCAGGCCGTTAAACAGACGTTTCAGTCCACAATTGCAGCGGCTATAATCTGGCCGAAACCAATTGCTGCAACGAAACGTATAAATTTTAACGCGCAGATTGAGAGTAAAGGTTTTGGTCAAGCGAAAAAAGATATTGATAACGGGGCGTGTGCAGGGGGTGGGGTTTCGCCCCGCTGCGTATCGGCTGGCCGTGCAACTGAATCTCACCGGCTTCGTCCATAACGACACAAAGGGCGTCACTATTGAGCTGCAGGGTGAGGAAGCGGGGATAGCGGAGTTTCTCAAGCGACTCAACGGGCAGGATGCCCCGCCTCTGGCACAAATAAACTCGTGCTTAGTATTCGACCTGAAGCCGGTCGCAGAAGAGCACCAGTTTGTCATCAAGCCAAGCGATGCCTGCGGGACGCCGATTTCTCGGGTAACAGCAGATATCGCAACCTGCAAGGATTGTCTGCGAGAGCTGTTTGACGAAAAAAACTTTCGATATCGATATCCATTCATCAACTGCACCAACTGCGGGCCGAGATACTCGATAATCAGAACTATTCCTTACGACAGGCCGAACACCACGATGTCGGCATTTGCGATGTGCGACCGATGCGCCGGCCAGTATCACGACGTGGCGGACAGGCGCTTTCACGCCCAGCCGGTTGCCTGCGGCAAATGTGGACCGAAAATTTGGCTTGCCGATAACAAGGGAAACTCAATTCATACCGGCACCGACAAGGTAATTACCCAAACAGCAAAGTTATTGAAAGAAGGCAAAATCCTCGCCATAAAGGGCATAGGCGGGTTTCATCTGGCAGTCGATGCGTTCAACAATGAGGCGGTGAAGCGCCTGCGAGAACGCAAGAAAAGAGAACACAAACCATTCGCAATGATGGCGGAGACGATTGAAACGATAAAACAGCACGCCGTGGTAAGTAAACAAGCAGAAGAATTGCTTAAAAGTCCCGAAAGCCCGGTCGTGCTTTTACCTAAAAAGCCCCGCTCGACAATTTATGGAGAGCGAAGTCGAACCATAGCAACGTCAGTCGCCGAAGGCACCAGCACTTTTGGCTTTATGCTCCCCTATGCCCCGCTTCACCATCTGCTTTTCGCGGAAGGACTGAAAATTCTTGTGATGACCAGCGGCAATATCAGTGATGAGCCGTTAATTTGCAAAAACGATGAGGCAGTTAATCGTCTGGGCAGCGTGGCGGACGCGTTCCTGATGCACGACAGGGATATCTTCAGGCAGGTAGATGACTCCATTGTGCACTTCATCAACGACCAATCCGTCTTACTTCGCCGGGCAAGAGGATATGTGCCTACGCCTGTTCTTATAAAACAAACAAGTCCGCCTGCGGTGAGCTTGTCGAACCCGCAGGACATCTTCGCCGCCGGCTCAGACTTGAAAAATACCTTCTCGTTTGTCAAAAGTAACCAGCTTATATGCAGCGAGCACATCGGCGACCTCGAAGATGCGGAAGTTTATCATCATTACATAAATTCAATCGAACACCTGCGTGGCTTGTTCGAGGTTCAGCCAAAGGTCATTGCCTGTGACCTGCATCCGGCTTATCTGTCTTCTCAATATGCACGGTCGCTGACGGGCGTGCAAATCGTCGAGGTGCAGCATCACTGGGCGCATATCGCCTCGGTTATCGCAGAACACGGCATCGAGGGACCGGTGATTGGTCTCGCCTGCGACGGAACCGGCTACGGAACAGATGGGGCCATCTGGGGCTGTGAATGCCTCATCGCCACACTCGACAATTTTGAAAGATTCAGCCATCTGGCTTATTACCCCCTCGCAGGGGCCGACGCCGCGAGCAAGAAGCCAATCAGGCCATTGCTCGGACTTTTAATGCAGGCATACGGTAACGAGTTTGATTTGAATAAGCTGCAATGGCTGCTTGAGCCAATCGAGCCGGAACTATCACGGCAGAAAATTGTATGCGAGCAAATCCGCAAAAATGTGAATACCGTGCAGACCTCCAGCCTGGGCAGGGTCTTCGATGCTGTCGCGGCGATGCTCGGCCTGGGCCGCTACAATCATTTCGAGGCACAACTGCCTATGGCGATGGAGGCAATCGCCGACCCGGATTGCGACCAACAATATAATTTTGAACTCTCTGAACAAAAAATACTCGACCTGCGCCCAATGATAAGGCAAATTGTAACCGACATAAGGAACAACAAAAACCGCGAGATTATATCGGCGAAGTTCCACAATACGATAGCATCAGGTTTACTTGAAATGGCGCGGGCGGCACGGCTGGCAAAGGGGCTGAATACCGTGGCGCTGAGCGGCGGGGTGTTTTGCAATAGATTTCTGACCGACCGGCTGATTCAACTCTTGAAAAAAGACAGCTTCTTGGTATTATACAACCGTGATTTCCCGGCCAACGACGGCTGTATATCCGTCGGCCAGGCGGCAATAGCCGCCCAACTCGTGACTCGTCGCCCGTGCCTCGATATTAGGATGTGAAAAAATAATTGTATTTTTCAGAATGAATTTACATTCCGAAACCGTCTGGATAAAAACTTAATGTACAAAGATGACTCAAGATTTGATAAACCTGAAAGCCAAGAAACAAAGATTTGGCGATATATGGACTTCCACAAGCTTGTTTGGACGCTGGACCGCCAGTGCTTATATTTTTGCACGGTGAATAAAATAAGAGAAGAAGACCCATTCGAAGGTTCCTATCAACCTAATGAACTCTTGCAGAACATTCCGCAAGAGCAAGCAAAGGAACTCAAGAAAAAAATTGAATCTTGCGGATTCCCGTTGACCGTAAACTGCTGGCATCTTAACGAATACGAATCCGCAGCAATGTGGAAGCTCTATACAATCGCCCATAAAGGGGTAGCCGTTCAATCGACTTTTGGCCGACTGGTGAAGGCCCTTAATGAATTTCCTGACGATGTGCACATAGGGAAAATCAGGTATATCGACTACCAAACAGATAAGTTCGCGGGAAAATGGTCAATTGATATATTCGAACCGGTCCTTACTAAACGTAAGAGCTTTGAGCATGAAAACGAACTGCGGGCCGTTATCTGGCAGACATCAGCAACAACCGGGAGGACCGGCGATGGCGCGGTTACAGTCCCCGTGAATCTCAACGAGTTAATTGAGAAAATCTACGTGTCGCCTTTCTCTGGTTCTTGGGTCGAGGATGTGATAGAATCTCTGGTTCAAAAATATAACATTGATGTGCCTGTTACACAATCGAGTCTTGACATACAGCCGCTGTACTAACATATAGAAAAAAAAGTCTAACATTTTGAAAGACCCTGAAACACAATGAAGGTAAAAGATTACAAAGATTTGAAGGTCTGGCAAAAAGGTATTGAAATAGTTGATAGGGTTTACACATTAACGGCTAAATTCCCCAAAGAAGAATTGTATGGCCTGACCCTTCAAATGAGGAAGGCCTCAGTGTCAATCCCATCAAATGTTTCAGAGGGATTCGTAAGAGGCCATACTAATGAGTATAGGCAGTTTCTTCGCGTATCATTGGGCTCCTGCGCTGAATTGGATACCCAGTCAATTATAGCGCATCGAAGAAAGTATATAATAAAACAGGAATTGGATGATTTAGCGGAAGCTTTAAATCACGAAAGTCGAATGCTTGTGAACCTTATTAATACGCTCTGTCCGACCATTAGCTGCGGGTCACGTGTCACGAGCGACGAGTGACGAATTATGTGTCTGGCGATACCGGCAAGAATAGTTGAACTGCAAGGCGACAAAGCGGTTGCTGACGCGATGGGTAATCAGTTCCGCGCAAGGACAACGCTGCTGCCAAATGTCAAACTCGGAGACCTCGTGCTAATTCACGCCGGCTTTGCCATTTCGATGATTGACGAAACAGAGGCGAGGAAAACCTGGCAATTAATTGAAGAAATCGACCAGTTCAAAGACACGCCAAACAAAATTTCAGGATAGAATCCGATACTATGCTCGAAAGAATTCGCAAAGCCCATCTGCTTATGGACGCCGCCTGCGAGGCGGCCGGCAGGCAAATCAATATAATGGAGGTCTGTGGCACGCACACGGTGGCGATATTCAGAAACGGCATACGCGCCACACTGCCCAAAGGAATCAAGTTATTGTCGGGGCCGGGATGCCCCGTTTGCGTCACGGACCAGGGCTACATTGATGTCATTCTGCAGCTTGCCGAACGCGACGATTGTCTGATTGCCACATACGGCGATATGATTCGCGTCCCCGGCAAAGGCAGCTCGCTGGAAACGAAGAAATCCGCCGGAAACGTGAGAATCGTCCTTAGCAGCGAAGACGCCTTACAACTGGCAAAGGACAATCCCGGCAAAACCGTGGTCTTTGTCGCAGTTGGTTTTGAAACGACCGCGCCGTCAACCGCAGTGGTGGTAAAGCAGGCGGCAGGCGAACACGTCGATAACTTCTGTGTGCTAAGCAACCACAAGCTGGTCGTGCCGGCGATGCGGGCGCTTCTCGGCAAGAAGAACAACAGGATAGATGCCTTTCTCTGCCCGGGGCACGTCAGCGTGATAATCGGATATGCCGCCTTTCGGGAAATCGTCGAACAATTCCGGCGGCCCTGCGTGGTGGCGGGCTTTGAGCCGATGCAGATAATCGAGGGGCTGGCCGAAATATGCCGACAACTAATCGAACGAAAGCCGGAAGCAAAATCGATATACACGGCAGTTGTAACCGAGCAGGGCAATGCACTGGCGCAAAGCGTCATCGCAGAGTGTTTCGAGCCGGCGGATGGTTACTGGAGGGGACTGGGAAAAATTGAAAAGAGCACGCTGGCGCTCAAAGACAAATTTAGCAGATTCGACGCTATGAAGCGATTTGGCATAACCGAAACGCCCGCGGAGGAATCAACCGGCTGTCGATGCGGAGAAGTGCTGTGTGGTTTAATAGACCCGTCGGACTGTGAACTCTTCGGCAAGACCTGCGAGCCGCAAAATCCCGTCGGCCCCTGTATGGTCAGCTCGGAAGGCGCCTGCGCCGCCTGGTTCAAATACGGTCGAAAGAAAACCCAATGAACCAAAGGGCGAATGACAAAGTCCTGCTGGCACTCGGCGGAGGGGGACAACTTAGCGACCAATTCATCCACAAGCACATCCTGCCCAGATTCAGAAACAATACCCTTGCCGAGTTGGCAGACGCCGCCAAATTGAATCTCGATTCAAAATCGGTGTGCTTCACCACCGACAGTTATGTCGTCAAGCCGCTGTTTTTTAACGGCGGAGACATCGGCAAATTGGCCGTCTGCGGCACGATAAACGACCTCGCAGTAGCCGGGGCCAGACCGGTGGCGATGTCGCTGTCATTGATTATCGAGGAAGGATTCGCGTTCGAGACGCTCGAAAAGATTCTCGACACTATCGCCGCCGCCGCTGCGGAAAACAATGTCCCCATAGTAACGGGCGACACCAAAACCGTTGAGAAAGGTGCAGCCGACGAAATCTTTATCAATACCGCCGGTATCGGAGTGCGGCTGGAAGGGGTGGATGTCGGTTTTGACAAGATTGCCGTCGGCGACAAGGTGATTATAAACGGCACAATCGGCGACCACGGTATGACGATTATGTCGCAGCGGCAGGACATCGGCTTTCACTCACAGCTCAAAAGCGACTGCGCCGCGATTTCCGATTTGACCTCCAAGCTGCTGACCGAGACGAATGGAATAAAATTTATGCGAGACCCGACTCGAGGCGGTCTGGCGGCAACACTGAACGAAATTGCCCGACAAACAGAACTCAGTATTCGGCTTAATGAGGCGGATATTCCTGTAAATCCCACCGTCCAGGCCGCGGCGGATGCACTCGGGCTGGATGTGCTGAACACCGCCAACGAGGGTAAATTCGTCGCGGTCGTCGCCCCGGATATCGCCGACACCTGCATCAATATCTGCCGCCAACATCCGTTAGGGCAACAAGCAGCCATAATCGGCGAAATCACAAGAACCGAAGATGTCCCCGTCGTCGAAATGACCACGAAAATTGGCGGCAGAAGAATTGTCCAGATGCCCTACGGTAGGGAACTGCCGAGGATTTGCTGATGCACGAGGCAATGGTTGCACAATCCGTCCTCGCGGCAATATCGGCTGAAGCGAAAAAGCAAAAAGCCAAACCCGTCGCCGCCAAAATTAGCTGCGGCGTGTTCAACGCCGTAAACAGCGACGCCCTTCGCTTCGCCTTCGAGGCCATCAGCAAAGGAACCGCCTGCGAAGGTCTCAAGCTCGCTATAGAGCAAAAGCCGATACAGGCCAGATGTAAAATCTGCGACGACACCTTTGCGTTTGACCTGCACGAACCGAAATGTCCTAAGTGCCGCCGCGATGATTTTGAGCTGTTACCTGATGAGCCGCTTATTCTTGAAGAGATAGAATTCGAGGATAAATAATATGCATAAGGTCAAAGTCGGCAGGAAAATTCTGATTGCTAACGAAGAATACGCCTCGAGAAACCGGGCGTTCCTCAAAAAGCAAAAATTAATCTGTTTGAACGTGATTTCCTCGCCCGGCTCCGGCAAAACGACCATCCTGACCCGAACAATACGGGAACTAAAGGGCTCGGTCAAAATTGGCGTCATCGAAGGGGACATTCAAACCGACATTGACGCGCAACGGATAAGGACGACCGGTGCGCCGGCGATTCAAATCAACACCGACGGCGCCTGCCACCTGTCCGCCGCCCAGGTCAGCGATGCTCTTCAGGAGCTGCCCATCGATAAGCTCGATTTGATTTTCATCGAAAACGTTGGCAACCTCATCTGCCCTTCGGCCTTCGACCTCGGCGAGACAGCTAAGGTCGCCGTGCTTTCCGTCCCTGAAGGCGACGACAAACCCGCCAAATACCCCCTGATATTCGCCACGGCCGCCGCCGTGCTGATTAACAAAATCGACCTGCTCGCCGCCGGGGATTTCGACATTGAAAAAGCAAAAGCCGATATCTTGAAGCTCAATAAAAAAACGAGGATTTTCCCGGTATCCGCTAAGACAGGCGAAGGAATGAGCCAATGGTGCGACTGGCTCGAGGCAATGACCAGTCGCGGGAGCCGATGAAATGCGGCCCAGTCAATCGTTCTGTCCACCGTAAAGACCGTGCTCGCGGATATATCGCAGGACATTGGGGCAGACCATTCCGCTGACGTCGCGCCTGGCGTTCAAGCGCCTGCGGATTTCTGTGCTGCTTACGTCAATCAACGGAGTCGTGATGATATTGCGCTGCAGTTTGTCCACGCGGCTGGTGCCCCAGAGGGACTGGAATCTCGAGAAATCGGGCGGTTTGAAACCAGCCCTGTGCATCACCGCCAGATTGCACTCGTCAATCAGTTCAGTAATGCCGTACCAGTGAGGCAGGTCCTCCAGATTGTCGGCGCCTGCCAGCCAGTAAATCAGAGTATTGTCGCCGAACAGATTTTGAAAATGCCTGACGGTCTCGAGCGTATAGCTCGGCCACGGCTTTTTCAGCTCATAATCACTGATGTCAAAACTGTCATTGCCGGATATTGCCAATGCAATCATCGCCAGCCGGTCTTCGTCACTCGCTTCAGGGCAAAATGCCTTCAGCGGCGAACGTTTCGCGGGAACAAACACAACCTTGTCAGCGCCGATGTGCTCGCCGGCGGCTGCCGCAACAGCAGTGTGGCCGAGGTGAATCGGGTCAAACGTCCCTCCAAACAGAACTACTTTTCTCTCAGCCATAAGAAATTAACAGCTAAATTGTGAATTCTCTCAAAAAAAATTTTACGACAAGAAAACCTTTTTAGACCGATTGAAACCGCAAGTCAACACTCAGGCCGCAAAGACACAGCTTCGCACAATTGCCGGAGCAAAACCATCTACAAACAGACGACAAAACTATTGACAAAGCCGAAGACGCTGCTTTGCGCTAATCGCACTAAAAACTGCTTATAACGCAATTAAAACTCACTTCTGCAATATCACTGAATACACGTCCCAGCGATAAACAAAGTCGCCGGTGACAACCGCAGACAACTTGAAGCATCAACGACGATGACACGGTGTCAGCGGTGCAACCCACCCTATGATAAACGATTTGGCCGGCTCTGTAAAATAGGAGAGCACAAATTTCTTTGAAGGATTCTTAAATATCTGGACGATAAAAACTATAACTACGTTCATTAGCTTCTTTGACAACTCGGTTGACGGTTTCCGCAAGTTTGCTGCCACTTTGACTAAACCAGTTTTTTATGTGCCATATGGAGGTAACAGATAATGGCAAAAAAGAAAAAGGGCAAAAAGAAAAAGAAGAAATAGCATAACGCTCTGAACAAAGACTTCAGACAACGACAAGTTATGCTGAGAATGGAAGGTTCCCTTGTAGCTGCTGCGGAGCCTTCCATTTTTATTTGCACGTAATCCCGTTTATACCCTGCATTAACCTCATCTTGCATTCGCCTCGTCATCACTTATACTATGCCCCGATATGGACTATTTTAATTACAGGCAAGGCAAGCTGTTTGCGGAAGGCGTCCCGGTCGAGAAAATAGCCGGGCAGGTCGGCACGCCCGTGTATATTTACAGCAAGGCCACCTTCCTCGAACACCTTCAAAAAACCCGCCAGGCATACAGCGATTTGGATACAACCGTCTGCTTTTCCGTCAAGGCCTGCAGCAACATAAACATCCTCAAAGTTATGGCCGCCGCCGGCTATGGCTTTGACATCGTAAGCGGCGGTGAACTCTACCGCGCTATTCAGGCAGGCGCTGACCCCGCAAAAATCGTTTACGCGGGCGTCGGCAAAACCGACAAGGAAATCATCGAAGCCCTCGACGCCAATATCGATTACCTCAACATTGAATCCGAAGCTGAGATTGAAAACCTTATTCGGCTCTCAAAGCAAAAAGGCAAAACCCCCAAAGCGGCCCTTCGCGTCAATCCCGACGTTGACCCCAAAACCCATACATATACAACCACCGGCACCAAAGAGACAAAATTCGGCGTTGATATCGAACGGGCTGAAAAGGTCTTTGAGCAATTCGGCAAAAATCCTGCCGTCAGATTGTGCGCACTTCACATCCATCTCGGCTCAGCAGGACATACTGTTCAACCTTATGTCGAGGCACTCAACAAAACGCTTGCCCTTGTGGATAAACTTCGCAGCAACGGCTTCACAATCGAGGCGCTGGATATCGGCGGCGGATATGGCGCCGACTATATCACCGCTCAGTCGCCGACCGCGGAAGATTATGCGGCTGCGATTGTCCCAATGCTCAAAGGCAAAGGACTTAAACTCATCCTCGAACCCGGCGCAAGTATCGCGGCCAACGCTGCGATATTGCTGACAAGAGTCCTTTATTGCAAAACAGGCGGAAACAAAAAATTCGTAATTGTCGATGCAGGTATGAACGACCTCATTCGGCCGCCTTTATACAACGCATTTCATTTTATCTGGCCCGCAACAGTCGAAAAAAGGTTTTCTTATTTAAAAAGAACCGAAAAGCTCGATATAAAGGGGCTGGAGTTTGTTGACGTTGTCGGCCCAATCTGTGAAAGTGCCGATTTCTTCGCAAAAGATAGAGCACTGCCGCCCGTCAAACGCGGCGACCTGCTTGGCATCTTCACCGCCGGCGCTTATGGCTTTACTATGGCCAGCAACTACAACGCACGTTGCCGCGCACCCGAAATCCTCGTCGATGGTGACAAATTCAGCATAATTAGAAAACGCGAATCCTACGAAGACCTCATCGCCTTGGAAAGATAACTCAACAGGTCGGCTAAAAGTTGCGCTCAACAAACTCCGTGTCAACCTTGCCCTTGACGAAAAGATTGTGCGAGAGGATGGATAGACACGCGGGGATAGTGGTCTTAATCGGCTCAATGACAAATTCCGACAACGCCCTTCGCATCGTTGCGATTGCCTCAGTTCTTGTCGGCTGATGAACGATGAGCTTACAAAGCATCGAATCGTAATTGGGGGCCACCGTCCAGCCCTGATAAACGTGCGTATCCACGCGGACACCCGGACCGCCGGGCGGTATATAGCGGGTTATCGTCCCAGGTGACGGCGAAAAACCATTAGCGGGGTCTTCGGCGTTTATCCGGCACTCAATCGCAACGCCCCTGTGTTTGATGTCCTTCTGGGTCAGCTCCAGCTTCTCCCCCGCCGCTATCTTCAACTGCATCTTGATTAAATCACAGCCGGTTACCATTTCGGTCACAGGGTGCTCGACCTGGATTCTCGTATTGACCTCGATGAAATAAAAGTGCTTGTCCTTATCTAAGAGAAATTCGACCGTCCCCGCGTTTACATAATTGGCTCGCTTAATAATCCGCAGGGCCGCCTCGCAAAGCTTCTCCCGCGTCTTTTCATTGAGGACCGGGCAGGGTGATTCCTCAATCATCTTCTGATGTCTTCGCTGGATTGAGCAGTCCCTCTCAAAAAAATGCAGTGCGTTGCCCGCACCGTCGGCCATCACCTGCACCTCGACGTGCCTCGGTTCGGCGATAAGCTTTTCGAGATATACGGCCCCATTGCCGAATGCCGCCTCGGCCTCCGCCTGCGCCGCCGCAAAACCGGCGCGAAAACTCATATCGTTGTGTGCGACACGCATCCCACGACCACCGCCGCCCGCCACCGCCTTTATCATCACAGGATACCCCATCTCGCCGGCCACCTTCAGACCCTGCGCCTCGTCGCCCACAACACCGTCTGAACCAGGCACTAAATCCACTCCCGCCTTTTTCGCAAGCTTTCTCGCCTCAACTTTATTGCCTAAAAGCCGCATCGCCTCAGGCCCCGGCCCTATGAACGTTATCCCGCACTCCCGACATATCTGGGCAAAATTCTCATTCTCCGCCAAAAAACCGTAACCCGGATGAATCGCATCCACGTCCGCTACTTCCGCGGCGCTTATTATCCGCGGGATATCGAGGTAACTTTTCGCCGGACTCGCCGGCCCTATACATATCGCCTCATCCGCCGTATCAAGGTATGCCGCACCCCTGTCCGCCTCCGAATACACCGCCACCGCCTCCACACCAAGCTCGTGGCACGCACGGATAATCCTTAGTGCTATCTCTCCTCGATTCGCTATTAGAACTCTTGAAAACATATCTTCTATTTTCTATTGTGTATTTTCAATTCTCTATTGACCAACTATCAAAACCGGCGTCTGCCTTTTAATAAATAGAAAATATAAAATAATAAATAATAAATGCTTAATCCAGCCGCACCCTGAACAACGCCTGCCCGTACTCCACCGCCTCGCCGCTGACAGCCACAACCTCGACAATCGTCCCAGTCACTTCCGCCTTTATCTCGTTCATCACCTTCATCGCCTCAATAATGCACACTACCGTCTGCGGGTCAACGTGTGAACCTGACTCCACGCATGGCTCCGAATCCGGGCTTGGATGGGCGTAAAACGTCCCGACCAAAGGCGATTTTATCTCGGCCAATTTCTCCTCCTTCGGGGGTTGTGGCTGTGACCCAGCGCCAGGCATCACCACCGGCATCCCGGTCCCAATTACAGGAATCGCTCCTGTATGTGGCTGAGGGGCCTGCCCTTTTTTGACGGAAATCTCATCATCCCCCTGCTTTATCTGGACCTCGACGAGGTTATGTTCCTTCATTATTTCTATTATTTGCTTTAATTTATCTATCTGCTCATCCCATTGTCCCATCGCCGAACCCTTTCATGCTTGTCCGCCTTTGGCGAGACCTCGCCCTCTGGGCGGGTCCGCCGTCTGTCTGGCGGATGTCCTCACTGATGCACCAGTATACCCAAAAATTCGACGATGGCAAGGATTTAACCACGCTGTTTAGCCCTCAGGCCTGCTTGCCCTCGAATGTCGTAGTCGGGGGCCTGAGGGTTGCCTGCCCTCCGACTTGTCTGGCGTAGTCCCGATGTTGTGTATCGGGACGAAGTCGGAAGCCCTTCGGGCGAAGGAGGGTCATTGCGAGGCCCTTGCCCGCCTTTGGCGGGGCAGGCCGCCTGCCTGCACAAGCGAGATAGTCGTCTCCGCCAATTTCCGCGAATGGCGGCACATCCTTACCGTCCGCACCGACAAAGGCGCGCAATGGGAAATCCGCAAAGCAGCGAACCTGATATTAGGCATATTGAAAGAACACGCCCCGGCGTGCTTCGAGGATATCGTCCCGGAGAATTAACCTCGCCACAAAGACGCAAAGACACAAAGAACAAAGTAAAAAGGCAAAAGTAAAAAAAATATGGATTAGTGCCTTGGTGACTTACCTGCCCCTGTAAGTCGTAAACAGGGGGTGGCAAAAGTTGAAAAATTCTTGCTTTTCTTTCCAGTTTGACGATACACTGCCGTCTTAAAGCAGGATACCACGTAGGGTATCCCACTGTGGCCGGAAGATACAGGTTTGGCGACTGACGACATAAAACGCGTAAAACTTAGGCGTCCTGAAGATGCCTTTATAGTTTTTAAACACGTATGGTCGAGAAGAAAAAGCAACGAACAGTCGTTGTGGCAGGGGCTCCAACTGAGCCCGAGGGGGCTTTAATTGTCGCTCAGTTGAAGAATGCAGGTATTCGAGCGGAACTCGTCGGCGCACTGGCGTCCGCATTTCGTGCGGAGGCACCCGGCGAAGTTAAGGTGATTGTGCTGGAAGAGGATGCAGAAAAAGCCGTCGACCTTCTCCGGCAGAGTTCATCGTCGGGGTAAACCCCGACCTACAACTGTGCCCACTGTGGCTGAAATCCTTCACTTCAACGCCGGTATCAACTCAAGCAAAAAACTCCAGGCCTTGTCAACCGAGGCGATGTTGAGGCGTTCCTGGGGCGAATGGGGGTTTTGGATGGTTGGGCCTACTGAAATCATTTCGATATCGGGAAACTTTTCGCCAATGACAGCACATTCCAAACCCGCGTGAACGACCCTGACCTGCGGCTCTTTTTTATTAAGTTTTCTGTAAATCTCTTTTGCGCGTTTAAGGAGCGATGAGTCGGTGTCCGGTTTCCAGGAAGGGTAACGGCCATATACTCTCACGTCAGCGCCGGCAGTTCGACTTCGCTCACTATAAACTACCTGTCTTGCTATGGTAACAATCTTGCCGGTTAGCTCATCCATCGACGATACCTCAAAACCCCGCTGCATCGTTGTGATTCGAATAAGATTTTCATCAGGTATTGTTTCAACTCTCGCGAGATTGTTCGACGTTTCAACCACCCCCTCAAACTGAGGTGACATACGATATACGCCGGTGGGCAGGGCCAAAAGAAGATTGATAATCGATGATTGATTATCGATTATTAACTTCTCTGTGTGCTCTGTGCCCTCTGTGGCTAAACAAACCTCTGTGGCTTTTTTCAATTCGACTTTAAGATTGGGGTCGGTTTTGGAAAACTCCTTTTTGAACGACGACTCTAATTCGGTCAGTGCCTTACGAACTGCACCGAGACGCGAGGAGTCGAGCAAGATAAAGGCGTTGGCGTCGCGAGGGATGGCATTGGCAGCTTTGCCGCCGTCAATACTACAAATACTAAAATCAAAATGGCCTTGTAATTCGCGAAGTGTCCGGGCCAGAAGTTTGATGGCGTTTGCGCGTTTTTTGTCGATATCAACGCCGGAGTGGCCGCCGTGAAGACCGGAGACATTCAAAGAGAAACAATTCATACCGACAGGAGCATCGCACCAATCAAGAGTAACGGTAATCTCAGTTTGTTCGCCGCCAGCACAGCCGACGATGAGCGATTTGTCTTCGCCATCGAGATTTATGAGGTATTTGCCGGTGATAAAGCCCTGCTCTAAACCATTTGCCCCTGTCAGGCCCGTTTCCTCATCGACGGTAAAGAGCAATTCGAGTTTTGGATGGGCCAGCCCTTCGGCTTCGCTCAGGGCGAGCGCCAATGCCACACCAAGGCCGTCGTCTGCGCCCAAGGTGGTGCCGTTGGCGGTAATCCAGCCATCGCGTTCGACTAACTCGATGGGGTCGTTCGAGAAATCGTGTTTCGATTCGGGCGTCTTTTCGCAGACCATATCGACGTGGCTTTGAAGGATGACCACGGGTGATTTCTCATAGCCCTTTGAAGGAGGAAGCTCAATTACCGTGTTGCCGACGGCGTCGGTGCGACAGGCGAGATTATGGCTTTTTGCAAAGTTTTTGAGCCATTCGATAATTTGACTTTCATTCTTTGAGCATCGCGGAATGGCGCTAACCTGCCGAAAAATCTCCCAGACCCGCTTCGCCTGTGCGTCTTTCAAAGATTTTTTTGTTGTCACCATCTCGTTACTCCGTGAAACCGCGGTTTTTTTACTCGCAATACAGCCTGCGAATACAACTATCGCGAACAAAATACAACAGGTCGCCTGAAAAGTTCGATTCATCAACAAACCCTCGTCGGCATTATACCGTGACGTTTCTGGCCGAGCAACTGGTTCGCTAAAGTTCAATCTTGCCCCCAGCCAATTTGCGAGACGCAAATTGAGACGCTTGGGACTCCGCTCAATTTCCTCCGAAAAATTGAGCTTCGCAAATTCGCCATGGTATTTTTTGGCCGCTTCATCGTATGCTTTTGCGGCGTCGATTTCGTTTGTGAACGAGCCCAACCACATACTTTTCCGGCGATACATTATATGTGCCCCCCATCGGCCGGACCGCTTCATCAAGTGAACTCCCCTGAAGCGAGACGAGGTTTTTGACTTGGTCTTTCGTCTATTACAGGCATTCTGCAAGTGCGTAGCCAATCGCAAATTGGCCTTTCGATTATCGAGGGTATTGTTGTTTCTATGGTCAACCAGAAGGCCACGGGGAGGTTTCATAATTTCCCTGTGCAAACGCACCGTTTTTATCTCGTCAGGTCCGATTTTTACGCTCCTGATGGCATAAAATTTTCTTTTCTTTCCACTGACGAACCATTTGAAGTTGTTAAAGCGGTAGTAATCTTCGGTATCCAGAATTGTCCACTCCCCTTCGGTGAGATAAATTTTGCGAAAGGAATAGCCATATTTGTGTTTGCGACACGCAATCACCGGCCACGCGCAGATTTTGTCGAGCCATTTTGGAATCCAGATTGTTAAGTTGACTTTCATAATCCTCTCCCTTCTTGCCACAGAGCAAGTATTTTTAGCCACACCCCGGCCAACGGATTGCCGGGGCAGGAAGGCCACCCGTCTCGCCGCGGCGTCGAGCCGAGGCAGGACAGAGCTCACAGAGTTTTTCTGTTTTAGTTACAATCCGAAATCTACAATCTAAAATCTGAAATTGGAACTTGCCTTATCTTGGCGTGATACTTGGGATGGTTATCCCTCCTGCCTGCCCTCTCTTGGGCTGCTACCTTTGCGGAACTCCGCTGCTGCCTTTTGAGGCGGCCTTGCTGGGCCAGTGCGGCCCGACAGGTCGGTATTATACCAAATTCAAGACGGATGTTCAATAAATATCTAACAATTTTTAACCACGGATTACCACTGATTATAACCTATTACGATTACTGAGGTTACAGCGTATTTTATCACGAAGAAACAAAAATATTTTTGATTGATGAGTGCTGATTGATGATATCAAACGCGGATTCAACCTACAACGGGCAAACGGAGGACTGAGGGCAGAAGACGAAAGACGCGGAGGATTTAGCCCCCGCAACATTTTCCGCAAAACGGAAAATACGACGCGGGGGCTTCGCCGTTATCGCCTTATGGCGCTAAGCTTTTTTGACCTGCCGGTTTTATCTTCAAATCGCCAAAAAGTAAGAATGTCCCCCTTTCTTCCCCAGCAGCCAATTTACTCCGGATCGCCGTTTCGTGGAACTGGCTTGCCGTCACGGATGGCAACATCCTTCCTTTGGTAAATCGCGTGACCTTTGAGTTTCTGTGCGGCATTTCGCACTCCGAAGGTGTGAGTTCTCCCGCCTCCGGTCTCACCGGCGCTACTCTTCTCGTATTTCCAATCCGCTTTCTGCAGGAAAATCACGTCAACGCGCCAGATGATCACTGGCTTGCCTTGTTCAAGCGACTCCGTCGGATCAACAAGGTATCTCCAGATAACATACCAGCCAGGATGATCGTAATGCGACTGTATAGCCCAAGGGCGCTTGCTCCCTTTGCTCTCAAGGCAATTATGGGGTTCGGACGGTCCGAAACCTCGGCGACATAAATCGGGGAAGCGCTGTTGAGCGGTGTCCGCATGGCGATGCTTCTCATAGTTGCTCACTGAATCCAAAGCCTTTGTGCCGAAAATGCCAACGATAGCACTAAAGACATTCATTTGTTCATAGTAAATTTCAAGAAGACCCGCCAGTTCCCGCTCAATATAGGTTATTGCTTTGAGAATAGCACCGATTGTAAGACCGGGTGGCAGGGCAACATCCGCATTGCAGTCATCTTTTCGAACCATTTCCGTTAACCTCATGAGGAATGTATTTGGCCAAGGCAGGGATAGCCTTGGTTGCGAGATTGAAGTATAGCGTGTTCACTTCCAAACCGATGCTGCGCAGGCCGCAGGCAACAGCGGCAGCGATAGTGGAACCGGATCCCATGAAGGGGTCAAGGATTACACCCTCAGAAAGAGGCAGCGCAGCACGAACCAGCTGCCGCAGGAAATGTTGGGGTTTGACAGACGGGTGTGGAGCGATCTCCCGCTCGATACCCCGTGCGGGTGACGAGTAGATGAGATCTTTGAACGGTTCATCCGCAGAAATCCTCCTCAGCCCGCCTGTCTTCCATTTTCTTAAGTTGTCTTGGACCCGTCCCTCGCACGGTTTGCGAAAGAGACCCCAAGGTTCCCAGCATGATTTTGGCATAACGGAAATTTCCGAGAATTCGTTGTGAGCGTTTTTGGGTCTGTCGCCACCGCGAAGAGTATGAACCACGCGAATGATCTCACCACGTTTTTCAAATCCTACCGAGATGAACGGCTCGTACACAAGGTAAGACATCAGCGGATTCGTCGCGATAAACACATGTGCGCCCGGCACTAGTGCTCGAAGCAAGCCCTCCGCAAGACGTTTGAAGAACGCCCGCAGTTCCAAGCGATCGCTTTCGGTGAGAACCGTGAAGCGAGGGAGAGGGCTGCGCCGGCAGCCATCAAAGGACGGAGGGATGCGCCAGACGCCGCCTTCCCCATTACGCATTTTCTCCAACTGGATAGGTGTATATTCGATAAGACCATAAGGCGGATCCGTGACTACCGCATGGATGGAAGACGGTCGAGCATTGTCAAGCCAATCGAACGCGTCGGTATGGAAGATCTCGTAAGACCTGACCCTTCTGCTCACGGCGGGGGTAGAGCATAAAAGACCTCGTTTAGAGGTGACCGTTACTTGTGTTTGCTGTATGGTTCTCATATTCCTGATCTCTTTACCTACGGCATTGTGTTGTATTACAGTATCCCCGTCAAGACAAAATGCCGGCTTGGGAACGGTATAGTGCGTGCCAGTCGCAGTGGTAGTAGAATGAGCCGGTTTTCTTCAGGACACGGTGCAGTTCGACACAGCGGGGACGCATAAAGTCAATATATGCCTGTGTCGAGGCGTGGCGGTCATCGAATGAACGTTTTTCCTTTGTCTCGCCCCAGAAGACCTCATAATTGCGATTGGAATTAAAAGGCGGGTCGATATAAATCAGGTCAACGCATTCAGGGGGGAATTTTTTCAACTGTTAAAGGTTATCGCCGCAATATATTACCCGCGTATCAACTAATGAGGATGGTTTGCCGGCTGATGGAGTTTTCTTAGAATCGGATGTAGTTTTCTTTGCCATAGGTCATTAGTGTAAGCCCTGCCCAATAATTTGCAAGGGGCAGGCAAGCCGGCGGAATCCGCAATTAAATCGAAAATCAGCAATCGCAAATCGAAAATGGAAATTATCCCCGGTGAGATTCGAACTCACAACCTTTGGCTCCGGAGGCCAACGCGCTGTCCAGTTGCGCCACGGGGACCGAATTAAAGCTATTTTAATACGCTAAAAATGGCTGTAAGTCAATAAAATCGCCTGTACCGGGAATCGGCTTGATTTTTATGAAAAAGGCGGTTTTGAGTATGGTATAATAGAGGTCTGGGTAATGAAAAGCGGAAACAGATATAGTTGGCCACGCCTGCAGTTTGTCGCACTGCTGATAATGGCAGTTGTGCAACCCTGTGTCTTTGCCGAGCGACCCGATTGGCAACGCGAAGAAGTATCGTGGCGGCTGACGGGGGGTTCTCAAATAAAGGCCATCGAATATCCACAGGAGAAACCCGCCCCCCTGTCAAACAGGCGGCGATTCCAAAAGCCGGATAAAAAACTGCTTTCACCCGAAGCTGCCCAGCGATTCGGGGCTCTCGCCGCGGAGACCACAGCCCCTGTTTTTGCAAACGTGATTAACTCGCCGCCCATTGACGGCTTTGTGCCCTGGATAGCGGTTACAATGACCGATGCCCGTTCCGACATTCTCGAGCTTGAGGCGGTAACCAAATACTCGATTGTGGGCAATAATCTGACCAGCCATCCTGAGTTGAATTACGCCATCGGGATTTATGATACAGGCGCAAGCGCGCACGTTATGGGGAACGCCGCGGCGGTGCAGGCGGGTTTTTTTGGCGGTCCGGGGTATGTTACCTCCAACAGCACCACCATCAGCGGCGTCACGGGCGAGACGGACGTCTGGGTAAGCCAGCCGATAGGCCTGTTCATCGACGGCCTGGGCGCAGTCGAGCCGAACGGATTGCTTTTAGACAGGTCAGGTATGATGGGGCAATCGAACGTCGCGATAGTAGTAGGTCAGGACGACCCGCCTGTTGAACTGCCGACTGCAATCGGCTCGCCGCTGGCCGTCTATTTCACCGCCGTATTCAACAATAACCAGCAAATCACAGTCACGCGCGACGGCAATGATTTTACCGCACCAGATATTAGAATACATCGGCAGGATGACTCGAACATTCCAACATACGCCAACACAATACCGCTTGAGCTGCGGCCGCTTGGCGGTGTTTCCGTTCAATACATCACTCTGGACTTCGAGGAGTTTACGCCAACAAGCCCGTCATTGATAATCGGCAACACGTCTCAAAGCATCTTCTTTGTTGCCAGCGTTGACCTCTACGAAGGCAGTCACTCCGCCATCGACAAGACCCGCTTTATGTTTGACACCGGTGCCCAGATTACGGTCATCGGGTCGCGAATCGCCGCTCGGCTGGGCCTCAATCCGGCTAATCCCGACTTCGAGGTCGAGATAGAGGGAGTAACCGGCGACACAATAATAGCCCCCGGTTTTTATATTGACGCACTGGATATACCCGCTCTTGGCGACTGGCTGTCGCTGACGAACGTCCCCGTTGTGCTGCTCGATGTCCCCTCGCCGGAGGGCGGCACGGTCGATGGAATCATCGGTATGAATTTGTTTGTCGACCTCAACTTCGTGCTTCGCGGCGGGGGGTTGTTTTTGCAGGATGACCCTTATGTGGATTACGAGCCGATAAGCCGGCTAATCGGCGATATCGCACCAGGGGGCGGCGACGGGTTGGTCGATTGGCTCGATTTGGTCGCGTTTGCAAACGCGTGGCTTGCAAATCCCCTGTCGGCCAACTGGAATTCACGAGCCGATATGGTGGGCGACGCCATAATCAATTTCCGCGACTTCGCAATTCTGGCACAAAACTGGCAGTAGTTTCACCGCGGAGAACGCAAAGACCGCAGAGAAAAAATAGAGCAAACTCTGCGTGCTCTGCGGTCAAATCTGCAATTTGACAGCAAGTAATTGAGCGATTACATTATCCTGATGAATATCTTGCTTGACGCGGTATATTTACTTGCGGTTGTAGCAATAAGTCCTGTGGCGATATACCGAATGCTCAGGCACGGTCGTTATCGTGCCGGCTGGGCAAATCGCTTCGGACACATCGAGCGCAACCGGCCAGACAAGAAATGCATCTGGATTCACGCGGTAAGCGTCGGGGAGGTCAACGCCACAACAACGATTATCGGCGAGCTGGAAAAGAAATTCCCTGACTACGAAATCGTCATCAGCACAACGACCGACACGGGTTTTGGCCGGGCAAATGAGCTTTTCGGTAAACGATTGTGCATATTTTACTTCCCGATGGATTTTTCGCTAACGATGCGGCGGGCGTTTGGGGGAATCCGGCCTGCGATTTGCCTACTGATTGAGCTTGAGGTCTGGCCAAACCTTGTGCGAATCGCCCACCAATCAGGCATACCGGTTGTGGTCGTCAACGGCAGATTAAGCGAGAGAAGCTTCGGCAGATACAAACTGATAAAGTCCATAACGAGGAAAACCTTTCAGAATATCTCTCTGGCACTTGCGCAAACGGAGGAGTATGCCGAGAGGTTCCGGGAAATCGGCGTGGCGGCGGAAAAGGTGATTGTTACCGGCTCGGTAAAATATGATACCGCGCAAGTGGCAGATAAGGTTGAGGGGGCTGACGTATTAGCGACCCAACTCGGTTTGAAAAATGACCGGCTGTGGGTAGCGGGGGCGACAGGCGACGGCGAAGAGCAGATTATTTTAGACGTCTATCAGCAACTCATTGAGCAGAAGCAATTCGAGAATCTACGACTTGCGATTGTTCCACGCAAACCGGAACGATTCGAGGAAGTTGCCAACCTAATTAAACAAGATGGGTTTGGGTTGATTCGGTTCAGCGAGATAAAGAAAAAAGCCACAGAGAAATATTTAGCCACAGAGAGCACAGAGAACACAGAGAAAAAAATAATAAATCATAAATCGTCAATCATAAATGTAATTCTCGGCGATACGATGGGGGATTTGCGGAAGTTTTATTCGCTGGCTAAGGTCATTTTCGTCGGCAGGTCGTTAGTGCCGATGGGCGGTTCAGATATGATGGAGGCGGCGGCGTTGGGCAAATGCACGATTTTCGGCCCGCACGCATTTAACTTCAAACAGGCCGTCGATGACCTGCTCAAGGCCAACGGCGCTATCTTAGTCAAAGACGCAGGCGAATTATTCAATGCGATGACAAAATGCCTGGCCGATGCCAATTATGCCTCTCAAATCGCACGAAATGGCCAAGAGATAATCAGAAAAAACCAGGGAGCGACATCAAGAACAGTAGCCCACATCACGAAGTTGGTAATAGAGGGTTAGGTCCGCAGTTTTCTGAACAAGGCTTTGATGTAGTCTGGGACGGTAATGACATTGTCCTATTTTATCGTCTTAATCAGTTGGTCGATGTGGTCGACGAATTCCTGAGTTGGTTTCAGCCAGCCGGCGACATCTTCGGCTTTGAAGCGAATGAAATCGGCGTAGTCACCTTTCTGGCGGCTATCGAACAAGTCGTCAAAGCAATTGCCCAATTCCTTTGAAATCACGCCGGTTTTCACAAATTCGCGGTGAAGTAATGACCTCAAGTACCCATGTTTGCTCGTTGAAAATCCTTTGGTCAACAACAAGGCAGAAGCGGCGTAAAAGCAGGCATAATACAGTCGATTGACATAAGTATTCAGATGCCCTCTATCAAACAGTATTTTGGCCTCATCGAGCGCCTCACGAGCACGTTGAAGCCGATAGTTGACTAAGATATGTTCTTCCGCTGTCATAAGAGCACACCCTCATGGTCAACGTTTTTGTGGAAAGGCATAGCCCGATACAAGGGCGTATCCCATTGTTGCCTGTTATATACAAATAGCGTCAGAACGGCGCCGCTGTCGAGTTCTAAAGGATATACATTTGAACGTATTTCTTGTTCCAGTGGTATCTCCGCAGGTCCGTTGATAAGAATGAGGATGTCGTAATCGGAATATTCGTTGGCGTCGCCACGGGCGCGGGAGCCATACAGGATAACGTCGGCGTCAGGGACCACTTGCCTTATGGCCTTCTTGCAACGTTTAAGCAACTCGGCGTCTGCGTTTACCGGTTTCCAATCATCAACAGGTATCATTTTCGCTATGCTCCTGAGTCAATTCTTTTTGAAGATATTATTTTAACAGAACTGCACAGGTTGTCACAGCTTAAAATACCGAGAAAAGCGAAGCGGTTAGCCGCGTAACTTTTTAGCGAGGGTCTTGATGTGGTCAGGGGATGAGCCGCAGCAGCCACCGATGATAGTGACGCCGGCAGCGTATATTTTCTGAGCGGCATCGGCAAATTCATCGGGCGTTACCTTATAGACGGCTTTGCCGTCAACCAGTTCGGGCTTGCCGGCGTTTGGTTCGGCGAAAATCGCAGCTCGTCGCTCGTGACTCGTGGCTCGGGTGTTCTCCAAAGCATCAACCGCGGAGACAAATAGTTTGGCAAGCTCCACGTATTCATCAAGAGTTGTGGTGCCGCAGTTAAAGCCAATGGCGTCGGGACCGACAGAGACAAGAGCGGAAACCGCGGTTTTGACATCGACTCCCATCATAGTTTTGAAATCCGGCCCTCGTTTGTCGAAAGCCATAGATGCGAGGACGGGCAAATCAGGGCTTACCGATTTGGCCGCTTTTACGGCGATGGTCGCCTCCTCGACGGCGGACATCGTTTCGATGATGAAGCCATCGACGCCGCCTGCCAGAAGCGCTTTTGCCTGGTCGGCGAAGACGGTGGTGAGCTGGTCGGGCTTTAAGCTTCCGAGGGGTTCGAGGAAATCGCCGGTTGGGCCGATGTCGCCGAGGACGTATTTATCCCGTCCCGCGGCTTTGCGGGCGAGCTGAGCACCGGTTGTGTTCACATCGGCAACGCGATTTTCCAGGCCGTGGCGGGCCAATGCGAAGCCATTGCCGCCGAAGGTGTTGGTAAGAACCGCGTCGGCACCGGCTTCAAGATAGGCATTATGAATTCGCAGGACCAGGCCGGGCGATTCGAGATTAAGCAACTCACTGCACTTTCCCGGCTCGACGCCGTGAGCAATCAACTGCGTTCCCATAGCGCCATCGAGCAAAAACAGGCCCTGCCGCAGCCGCTCTTTCAAACTTACTCTACCCACGAAGATTTGTCCTTTCCAAAATGCCATCTCCTAAATTTACGGTTTATTCGGACTTCTGTTCGACCGCGGCACCGTTGATTATTTGATAAACGTGGTCAAAGCCGCGAGGCGGCGGACGAACAAAGAGGCGCTGCCGTTGTTGTTCATTCAACTGTGTAATGCTAACCGAGGCCAGTGAAATCTCCGCTGAATTTTTGTTTTTCCCTTCGGCCGAGTCAATTATTTTTATCCGCGTGGGGACGAAAAAACCCTCAGCCAGCATCCTGTGCGCAGAAAATTCCGCAGTGGCGGCAATTTTGCCCGTCGAGTCAAAATACTCAATTTTGGTCACGACGTAATCGCACGGCTCAATAAAAATGCGTTTTAACAACGTTCCCTGCTCACTATGCAGCCAAAGGACATCTAAACGGCCGTGGGTCAATGACCAATCATCGGCAGGCACACCAACGGAACCAAGCGCTTCGAGCAACACCGCCGGACTTATTGCAAACGACTGCCACTGCCCTGCCTGCGACCATTTGCCCCACCAGTACGTGCTGATTTCTTTGGGCTTTAGCCAGAACCAGAATTCATCGGCGTTTGAGCCGAGCACCAGACCCGCTGCATCGAATGCCACGTCGCCCTGAAGGAAAATATCGTTTGGGGGATTAACCCACAGTTTCACAGGGAAGTTTTCTTTATGCTGTTTGCCTTCGAGGCGGTATTTCAGGAGGCAAAGGCCTGCTGCGCGTATCGGTTCGGTCTGCCGGCGGCGTGAATTTAATGTTTCAATCGCCTCGGCGGCTGTTTTTTTGCCTGCACAGGGGCGAGTCGAGCGTTGTGTCTGGGCGGCGCAGCCGGCGAAAATCAATATCCACACTAACAATGCAATTCGTTTCGACAATTACAGTTCCCCCTGGAGAATCTCGCCAATCTGGGTGGTCAACTGAGCGACCTGCTGCTCACCAAGATTCGGATTGACCACTTCAACGAAGTCCTGCGTGCTGGTTATGCGCAGGCGCCAGATATCTTTTCCGTCATTCATCTTCGACGAATCGTATTTAAGCCGACGTCTGCGCATCAGGACAAGTGCCAGCACAAAACGGAAATTCACCTTTTCCTGCTCGGTCTCGGCCCCCAGGCGCTCGAAGAACGCCATAAGCATATCGTCATCGATAAAAAGGTGCTTTTTCTGGTCGGGCGACGGCAGTTTTGTCTTCCAGTAACAAAACACCGTCGGCTTGTGCTCCGTCCAGTAGTCGGCGCAAAAATCCCGCCTGGCAAAACCCTGCTCGGTCTGCACAAGGGTTGCATAGTACTCTTCTCCCGGCCCAATTGCCCTGCCGGTCGCACAACACTGCCCCAATGGTTTATCTATAACCCACTCATCCATAAGATTATTTCAACCCGCCATACGTTGGGCGGGTAAACCCGCTGCCAGGAATTGCCATCACCTGAACTTCAGCCATTCACACATTTGGCGTGCCGTCACCGGCCCGATACCTTTGACATCGTCCAAGTCGTTGCAATCCTGAAACGCCAAATCACCTTTTCCATTTTGTCGGAATTGCTCGCGGTAAGTTACTATCGCCTGTGCTCTGACCATCCCGACGCCCGGTAGTCTCATCAAACTTGCCGGCGGTGCATCGTTGGGATTTATTCTGCGTTCCAATTCGATTGTCCCCGCCTTATCGTCTGCGGCGACGCCGACCGGCGTAAAGCACAGGCAAAAAGCGGCTGCCAAGCCGGCAGCAACAACAAACGCGAGCAACTGAATCCTGTTCATCACAAAACCTTTTTTACCGCAGAAACCGCTGAGCACGCAGAGTTTGTTTTTGTTTTTTTCTCTGCGGTCTTTGCGCACTCGGCGGTAAAACTAATTCGCCGTTTATCGGCCAAAGATGCGGTCGTGAAATCTCTTCATTGCCGCGTATGACTCCTTCGGCTCCAGTCCCGCCGTCAAAAGCCCGCTGTCGGGCAGGAAACTGTCTTTTGCATCGGTGAAACTGGAATAGATTACGCTGTCGATATATGCCTTGCTGAGCGCTATTCTGTAAAACTGGTCGAGCCATTCCGCCTGTCTAATCCGGTCCCAATTATTGTGCCAGAGACCAGCGACCTCGGCGGCACAGTGCCCGGCGGTATCCAGTCCCGGAACCTCAACGTGCGTAATATACAAGGGCCTCGATATCGGAGCAAAAGAGTCCAGAAGAGCTGAAATCTGCATCATATCGCGGACATGCTGGCCCGACTCGTCCCTGCCGAACCGCATTTGCAGCCCAAAGGCGTCAAAATTGATGCCGCTTTGAATCACCATATCCATATAGACCAGCGGCGGAATGGTGTCGGTGGTTTGCCCATAATACTCGCCCCAGGGATTGCTGACTTCTATTATCCTCAGAGCCCTTTCCGCGGCCGCCTTGACGGCCATATTCGACGCCCGCGTTATCTCCAGGACCTGCTCAAAACCAAATCCGAAATGATTGAAGGCGTTCAGCCCGCTGACAACGCACCAGGTCCTGACCATCCCCCCGTATCGAGTCGCGGCCGCCGAAACAAACTGGTAGGCACACTCACGAATCTTTTCAAAGGTCGCTTCGCCCTCGAGCAGCCACTTAGGCAGATATTCTTTGGCAAAGCAGAGCAGGGGTCCCGCGCCTATCGCCAGCTTTCTTTTGCCCAGTGCGCTTATGCAGGCATCGAGTTTTGAAAAATCGTAGGCGCCCCTTTCCAGCTCAATCTGTCCCCAGTTAAAAGGCACCATCGCCAAGCCAAATGCGCCGGCCAACTGCTCAATATACGCGGGATTACTTATCTGCTTAGGGTCAACCCAGCAGCCGAGGCAGCCCCGACCAAAACCGTGATTCTTTCCTCGCGACCCGAACAGCACTTTTGCGTGCTTGGCAGCAAGCAATTCTGAAAAATCAAGCGCTTTTTGAAGCGCCTGGTCTGCAAGCTGCGAGGCGAGAGGCCCATCGGAGATGCTCTGAATGGCCCGAATGAACAAATCCTGCGTCTGCTCGCAAAGGGTTGCGGTATCCTCCGTATCCTCAAAAATGGACCAGTCCTCGCGCTTGTTTATGATTTGCATCAGCCGGCCGCGGGCCAGCTCCAGATTCAGATTGTATGGCTCCTCCCTTTCAGGCAGACATGTCGTGGGAAGGAGCACCCTGCCGAAACCCTCTACCGGCCACAGCAGTGCCAGCCCGGCGGTCTCCTGGTTTGGCTTGTAACACTCCAAAAGGCCCTCTGCAAAGTTGATTTGTGTCTTGCGAATGGCCATACCATCGGAGCCGAACAAATAAGCACCATGCAGCGCGAAATTTGCCACCGCCGAACCCTTGCTGAAAACCTGAAATCTCACGGTATTCCTTTATTTAGTAAAAAATGCCGCATCACATCAAAAAATGACCGCGTGATTATAACATTTACGCCCTCGAAGGCAAAGAAACTTGAAGCCATTTTCTCCCGATGGGACACTTCAATTTGAGCTTCAGAGGTTAACGGCGATGCCGCGGGAGCGGAGGTATTCTTTCATCTGGTTAATGGTGTAATTTTCGAAGTGAGTGATTGAGGCCATAAGGACGGCCTCGGCGTGGCCGGCGACAATGGCGTCGTAAAGGTGTTCGAGAGTGCCTGCCCCGCCTGAGGCGATGACGGGGATAGTAACGGCATCGGCGACAGCGCGGGTCAATTCAATATCATAACCTTTCTGTGTGCCGTCGGCGTCCATACTGGTAAGCAGAATCTCGCCTGCGCCGCGTTTAGCGCCCTCGACGGCCCATTCGACGGCATCGATGTTGGTCGCCTCGGTTCCGGCCTTGACAGTAACCTGCCAATGCCCTGCCCTGGTTTTTGACCGGCGGGCGTCAATGGCGAGGACCACGCACTGATTGCCGAATCTTTGTGCGGCCTGGGTGAGGATGTCCGGATTCGACACGGCTACCGTATTAACGGAGCATTTCTCCGCCCCACTTCGCAAAAGCTCATCCATCTGCTCAACGGAACGGATACCGCCCCCTACCGTAAAGGGGATGAAGACGTTTTCAGCAACTTTCCTGACAAGCTCGACGATTGTCTTGCGAGAACGAATTGTTGCGGTGATATCGAGAAAGACCAACTCGTCGGCCCCCTCGTCGCTGTAACGGGTGCCAAGCTCGACGGGGTCGCCGGCGTCACGCAGGTTAAGAAAATGGACGCCCTTGACGACGCGGCCGTCTTTAACATCGAGGCAGGGGATTATTCTGCGGGTAAGCATCAGCCACGTCCTTTTTTACCGCAGAGACCGCTGAGCACGCAGAGATTATTTTTAATTTTTCCTCTCTGCGGTCTCGGCGTGCTTGGCGGTGAAACTAACGCGAACATCAGTCATCTCTCCTTTCGGCGATTCGGGCGAAGTTGCGGAGCACCTGCAGGCCCTGTTGGCCGCTTTTTTCGGGGTGGAACTGGGTGCCGTAAACGTTGCCCTTCTGAACAGACGCGGGCAGGTTGAAGCCATAGTCGGTATATGCAACCCTGGCGGAGTCGTCAGTAACGTTTGCGTAGAAGGAGTGCGCAAAATAAAAATGCTTTTCAGGCCCCAAACCGGCAAACAGGGACATATCATCCGGCAATCCCACCTTGTTCCAGCCCATATGCGGGATGATGCGGCCCGGCGGTATGGGGACGACGGCGCCTGAAACCAGGCCGAGGCCCTTGTGCGTGCCGAACTCGCAGCTTTCGTCGAAGATCATCTGGTAGCCGACGCAAATACCGAGGAGGGGCTTGCCTGCCAGCGTGAGGTCTTTAATGACGGCACCGAGCGAGCCGAGGGCGTTTACGGCAAAGCCGAAGGCGGCGACACCCGGCAGGACCAGTGCGGATGCGGCCTCGATTTTCCTGCGGTCGCAGCTTAACTCGACATCGCAGCCGAGGTGCATAAAGGCGTTGCAGACGCTCCTAACATTACCGACATTATAATCGATTACAATTATCATATACCCCATTGAACAGTCCGTATCAGCAGGCGTCAACCGACAAAATCTTATATGAAAGTTAAGCAAATTTCAATTGCCTGCGTCGAACAATCATCTTAAAATAGATTATTATCAAACAGAGGTCGGAGTATTGTGCTTCGCCGCCGGCCTCAATTCGATGACAAAAGAACCCATTGCCTCTAAAAATCGCTTGTGTGCAATCGAGGGAACGGAAATGTGCGGCATAGTAGCTTATTTGGGCGAGAAGATGGCCCAGCCAATACTTATCGAGGGGTTGAAACGGCTGGAATACCGCGGATACGATTCAGCGGGCGTGGCCATTCTAAGCAACGGCGTTATCAAAATCAAAAAGACAAGCGGGAGGATAGCCGCACTTGAGGCGATTCTCGATGAGCCGAACAGCAACGAGACGCTGGGGCTGGGTCACACGCGCTGGGCGACTCACGGCGAACCAAACCAAACCAACGCCCATCCCCATTCGGACTACACGGGCAAGATAGCCGTCGTCCACAACGGCATCATCGAAAACTACGCAACGCTGAAGACCTGGCTGCAAAGCGAGAGGGTGAAATTCGTCAGTGATACCGATACCGAGGTAATCGCCAACCTGATTGGGTATTTCTACGAAAGATGCGACGCGGGCGAGCAGACAAAGAAACCGGCGAGCCAAAGCAAGTTCGAGTGGGCGGTGCAGCGGGCCTTGCGTGAACTGCACGGCACTTACGGGCTGGGGATACTATGTGCGGACTGCCCCGATATGTTCATCGGCGCCAAAAAGGGAAGCCCGCTGATTCTGGGGGTCAGCGACGGTGAATATATACTGGCCTCGGACGCAGCCGCAATCGTTGGGCACACCGCACGCGCGATTTACCTTGCGGACAACGAAATGGTTACAGTGACGGCGGACGGATTCCACACAAAGACCATCGACAACGTGGCAGTGACAAAGGAACTGGAGGACATTGAATTTTCGCTTGAGCAAATCGAGCTTGGCGGCTTCAAACACCACATGCTCAAGGAAATTTTCGAGCAGCCCAAGTCCCTAAGCACGTGTATGGGCGGGAGGGTGGACGTTCAAAACGCCAGAATCCGGCTGGGCGGCGTCGATAAATACCTGCGTGAGCTGACGCGGGCAAGACGACTGATTATTACCGCCTGCGGGACCGCCTTCCACGCGAGTCTGGTCGGCGAATTTCTGTTTGAGCAGCTGGCGAGGATTCCCGCCGAGACGGAATATGCAAGCGAGTTTCGTTACCGCAATCCAATCATAGAAGACGGCACGTTCGTCATCGCAATAAGCCAGTCGGGCGAGACGGCGGACACGCTGGCAGCCGTGGAACAGGCCAAAGAACGCGGCGCAACGGTTCTCGGCATCGTCAACGTTGTCGGCTCGTCCATCGCGCGTGCCACCGACGCAGGGGTGTATCTGCACGCTGGTCCCGAAATCGGCGTGGCCAGCACGAAGGCCTTTACGGCACAGGTGGCAGTGCTGACGATGCTGGCAATAGAGCTCAGCAGAAGAAGACACATCAGCAGCGACGAGGCAACGAGATATATCAAAGAGTTAGCCACAATACCCGACAAAATAACTCGCATACTCAAACAATCAGACCACATCCGGACGATAGCCGAAGCAAACATCCGCCAGAACAACTGGCTGTTTTTAGGCCGGGGCCTCAACTATCCGGTGGCCCTCGAAGGTGCCCTGAAGCTCAAGGAGATAAGTTACATCCACGCCGAGGGCCTGCCGGCGGCGGAGATGAAGCACGGGCCGATTGCCCTGATTGTGGACGGTATGCCTGCCGTGTTCATTGCCACAACCGGGCCGCAATACGAAAAAATCATCGGCAACATCTGCGAGGTCCGTGCACGCGGCGGCAAAACCATAATCGTCGCCACCGAAGGCAACGACCACATCAAACAGTATGCCGATTACCTGATAGCCATACCGGATGCGCCGGAACTTTTGCAGCCGATGCTCACCGTTGTGCCGCTGCAGCTGCTGGCTTATCACGCGGCGGTCTTGCGAGGGCACGATGTCGATAAGCCCCGGAATCTCGCCAAAAGCGTTACGGTTGAATAATCAACAGATGACGGAGGACGCAAAGATGACGGAGGACACAAAACAGAGGCCAGAACAATTGGTGCGCAAAACGCACCCTACCAAAGATTTATTCGGCTTCAGTTTAATTGAGCTGCTTGTCGTCATATCGATAATCGCCATGGTATTGGCGATACTTATACCTGGTTTGGGAAAGGCAAGAACCCTGACAAGACGGACCAAATGTGCATCAAATCTGCATCAAATCGACGTGGCGATGCACCTGTACCTGAATTCAAACGACGAAAAATACCCCTGTGCACAAGACCCGCTGCCGAAGATGCAGCCGACGGACCCCAATATATGGCTGTGGATGGGTCGCGGCTGGCGAGGTTTTCTCGCACCCTACCTCGGCGGAAAAATCGACGCCAACAATCCTTCGGTTCTCCTCTGCCCGGCTGACAAAATTGCCCCGGTGAAGTGGGAGTCAACCAGCTACTCCTACTCGCTGACCTTCTACCACAGCCCCGACCAAATTAACAATACAACCAGCAACTTAAACACCTCGCCGCCGGTGCCACAAACGCCCGCCAATGTCGCTAAACCGGCAGAAAAGATAATTATTGGCGAATGGCTGAGCAATCACCGACAAATCAAACAGGGAAACGACCCTGGCTGGTTTGGCTGGACGGGCAGCCGAAATTTTTTATTTGTGGACGGCCAAGTGAGATTCCTGAAGGCCACAGAAATCCGAACCGCCAACGACGGCTATCCCAACCCCAATCTTACAACAAATGGCGTAAAAGGTTCGGACTGGCCAAGATAACTATCGGTTGCGGTTTTTCACCCCAAATCGCCGATATTAAAAAGTAAAGAGGACTGTCTGCTCGAAAGTGCAAAAATGACCGACAGAACGGCACGAATCAAATTGCTCGTGGTATTGGCGCTGCCGATTGTGCTGGCCGGCTGCAAGGATGACGAGAAAAAAAAGGCGCTTGCCGAGGCGGCACAGGCGAAGGTTGAAACTGTCAAGCTCAGGGCCGAAGTGGTCAAGCTGAAAGGCGAGGTCAGCTACCTGAAGGAAAAACTGCAAACCGCAAACCAGGCACAAGACAAACTTCAGGAACAACTGGATGATCTGCTCAAAGAAAAGGACGCCGTAATTACCGAGGCCGATACCGCCCAGGAGCAAAGCGATAAACTCACAACGCTGCTGGCCGAACAGACCAAAAAGGCGGGCGAACTGGAAAAGCAGGTCCAACAACTTAAGGCGATAATCCGCGAACTTCAGTCGAGAGTCGTCGAGCCGAATAAAACCACGGAGCAGCCAAAGGCAGGAGGGGATGCAAACCAATAATTGATGTCTAAACGCCGTTCAATTTACCCGTTATATAATTGACAATCGAGTTGACCGTGAACAAGTCGCCTAATTTATTGATGTCCGGGTCATTTTGAAATACCGATAAATCGGTATGGGGCATCTTCGCTCGCAATTCCGCAAGACCCTTTGCGGTGAGCTTGCCGTTGCTGACCAGCTCAGCATTACCCATCAGCGTCTCAGCGGGGAAAAGCTCCTCTCGCGGAATCTTTATGCCGAAGGCCTTTTCTAAGCGAAACACAATATCCAGAAAGTCAATGCTTTCCGCCCCCAAATCACCCATCAGCGTCGCCTTGTTGACCACCTCATCCTCATCGACGCCCAGCGCATCAACCAGCACCTCCCGCACCTGCTCAAAAACCTGCTCGCGACTCATTCCCATACGCCGCCCCTTTCCACGCAATCTCGACCTTTACTAATTCACGTTGCTTAGCAATTGCAGCAATGTCCGTTAAAGATACTTACAACAGGAAGGCCGATATGTCAACGGCAGGATGCAACAATCGGGGTGACTGGATTCGAACCAGCGGCCTCTTGGTCCCAAACCAAGCGCTCTATCCAAGCTGAGCTACACCCCGCAATAACACCGAAAGACATTCTACAAAAACGACTGCTATTCTGCAACAGCAGCGACCGACATCTACAGGTGCGAAAATTGAGCGAAATCATCATTGCAGGCCAAAACGAATATTGTTATAATCCCTATTCCTATAGATTCACAATTTTCGCAAAGGAGCATATTAGATGTCGAGAGAGTGTTACTATACAGGCAAACGAACGTCGTTTGGCAACAAAATAGCCCGGCGAGGCAAGGCAAAATACTTAGGCGGCGTCGGTCGCAAGATTACCGGCATAAGCAGAAGGAAGTTCAAGCCGAACATTCAGAAGGTTCACGCGGTTGTCGATGGCAAGGCGCAGCGGGTCAGGGTATCGGCCAAGGCGCTGAAAATGGGGCTTGTTCAGAAACGGCAGAAGCGCAACTATAAGCCCGCCGAGAAGACGGCCAGTTGACGGGGGCGGTTTGGCCGGAGAATATCTTTGAGCGAGGCGGGTTGCGCCTCGCTTTTTTTATTTGGCAGGTTGGGCGGTATGGATAAAAAGATAGACGAAGCACAGGTAAGAAAGGTTGCGAAACTGGCCCGGCTGGAGTTAAGCGACGCGGAGGTAGAGGAGTTTGCGGGACAACTGAGCGCCATTCTCGATTATGTTGCGAGAATGAATGAGCTGAACACCGACGGCGTTGAGCCGTTGGCGCATTGCCTGCCGATAGCCAACGTCTTCCGCGAGGACGTTGTAAAGGAATCACTTGGGACAGAAAAAACACTGGCTAACGCACCGCAGCGGGACGGGGCATTTTTCAAGGTGCCGAAGATACTGGAAGAATCGTAGTCATTGATTGTTGATAATCGATGATTGATTATTACTTGCAGTGGTTAAGGGTATTAACAATGAGAAAAGAACTGATTGGACTGGTGGTGTGTTTGGGATTGATGGGCGGAATAGCAATGGGGGCGAAGATGGGAAAGGCCGGTGCACAGCGTGAGCAGGTATTCAACAAGAAAATAACGAAAACGGTTGGATGCAAATACCTGCTGTATTTGCCTGCAGATTACGGGAAGGACGCGAAAAAGAAGTGGCCGTTGATAATGTTTTTGCACGGGGCGGGCGAGCGGGGTGAGAATTTGGAGCTCGTCAAGAAACACGGTCCGCCGAAGATGATTGCACAGGGTAAGCCCTTTGATTTTATTATCGTTTCGCCTCAGTGCCCCAACGATATCTGGTGGCCTGAGCAGACCGACGTCCTGATAAGTTTGTTCGATGACATTGAGACGAAATACCGCGTCGATACCGACAGGATTTATCTGACGGGCTTGAGTATGGGTGGATTCGGGACGTGGAGCTTGACGGAAAGGTATCCGCAGCGATTTGCGGCCATCGCGCCGATATGCGGCGGTGGTGAGCGATACGCGGCGAACCGGCTCAAAGATGTCCCGGTATGGGCGTTTCACGGCGCAAAAGACAATGTTGTGCCGGTGGCAAGGTCGCAGGAAATGGTCGATGCCGTCAAGAAGGCGGGCGGAGACGCGAAGCTGACGATTTATCCTGAGGCGGAGCACGATTCGTGGACGCAGACATACGACAATCCACAGCTTTACGAGTGGCTTTTGTCACATCGGATAAGCGACAGGAAGAAGTGACGGACTCGCGATGGATTGGCAAAGCGCAAAACAATTGCGGGATAAAATCAGGACCGGCGAAATCAGCAGCGTCGCGGCGACAAAGGCGGTCTTCGAGCGTATAGCGAAGGTCGAGCCGACTATCGGCGCGTATATAAGCACATTTGAAGAGCAGGCGATTGCAAGGGCGGCGGAGGTTGATAAGTGCATTGCCAAGGGCGAGCCGGTGGGGCAATTAGCCGGTGTGCCGATTACGGTCAAAGACAATATGTGCACGACATTCGGGACGACGACGTGCGCATCAAAGATACTGGCTAACTTCAAAGCACCTTATAACGCTACTGTGGTTGAAAAATTGCTGGCAGCCGACGCGGTCATCGTAGGCAAGACCAACCTCGACGAATTCGCAATGGGTTCGAGCACGGAGAATTCGGGGCTGAAACAAACCGTAAACCCCTGGGACACAAAGCGAGTGCCTGGGGGAAGCAGCGGCGGCTCGACTGCGGCGGTGGCAGCGGGGCTTTGCTACGCTGCAATTGGGTCGGATACCGGCGGTTCAATAAGGCAGCCGGCAAGTTTATGCGGTGTTGTTGGATTGAAGCCAACATACGGGCGGGTCTCACGCTATGGCCTTGTTGCATACGGTTCAAGTTTGGACCAGATTGGGCCAATCACACAAACGGTCGAAGATTGTGCGCTGCTGCTGAACGTTATCGCAGGCCACGACCCGGCGGACAGCACAAGCGTCGATGAAAAAATCGCGCCGGTTAGCGATTATCTTGCCAAACTCGATGAACCGGTTAAGGGAGTAAGGATTGGCATTGCGTCGAGTTTCAATGCAGGCGCGGATGAGCAGGTGCGAAAGGCAATTGATGAGGCGATAAAAACCTACAAAAACCTCGGTGCAACCCTGATAGAAATTGATATGCCTCATCTGGATTATGCCATAGCGGCATACTATATGGTCGCTACCGCTGAGGCGTCAAGTAACCTGGCGCGTTACGATGGCGTGCATTACGGGCACAGGACATCGCAGCCGAATGATTATATCGAGGTTTACACAAAGTCGCGTGCGGAAGGTTTCGGCAAAGAAGTCAAACGCCGGATAATGCTGGGAACATACGCGCTATCGAGCGGGTATTACGACGCGTATTATTTGAAGGCGCTGAAGGTAAGAAACCTGATACGCGGGGACTTCGTCCGGGCGTTTGAGAAATGTGATTGTATTATGATGCCTGTTTCGCCGACCACCGCTTTCAAAATCGGCGAAAAAGTTGACGACCCCCTGAAGATGTATTTGTCGGACATATACACAATAGCGGTAAACCTGGCAGGCATTCCGGGCATAAGCGTCCCCTGCGGCTTTGACGACAAGGGGCTGCCCATCGGCCTGCAGATACTCGCCCCGGCGTTTAGCGAAGATAAACTCCTGCGAATAGCGCGTATGTATGAGAAACAAACCGATTGGCACAAGAAGAGACCATCGATTATTGATGATTGATTATTGATGGGTAAAGTTGATTACAAGGTGCTGGTGGGGCTTGAGATTCACGTGCAGCTTTGCACGCGGACAAAGATGTTCTGCGGCTGCGCGCTTAGTTTCGGGGAGGAAGCCAACAGCAGGGTTTGCCCGGTGTGCCTCGGAATGCCGGGGTCGCTGCCGGTGATGAACAGGCAAGCGGTGGAGTTTGCGATGCTGGCGGGGCTGGCGCTGAACTGTCAAATAGCCGGCTTTACCAAGTGGGACCGCAAAAGCTACTATTACCCGGATTTGCCGAAAAATTACCAGATAAGCCAGTATGATTTGCCGTTAGCTGTTAATGGTTATCTTGAGATACCGGTCGGCGGGGTAAACCCCGCCCTACAAAAAGACGGCGGTCTGAAGAAAATCAGAATTCGGCGGGCGCATTTAGAGGAAGACGCGGGCAAGAACCTGCATACGGCGGGGAATTTCTCGCAGGTGGATTTGAACCGGGCAGGAACGCCGTTGTTGGAAATTGTTACCGAGCCGGATATGAACAGCGCCTCCGAAGTCAGGATGCTGGCGGAGGAATTGCAGCGGATTGTCAGATACTTAGGCGTTTCGGAAGCGGATATGCAAAAAGGGCATATGCGATTCGAGCCGAATGTGAACCTCGTCATTACCAGAGGCGATGAACAATATAAGACGCCGATTGTCGAAGTGAAGAACCTCAACAGCTTCAGGGCGCTGGAGAAAAGCATCGAACACGAAATCGACAGGCAGATTGACCGGTTCCTTGAAACCGGCGAAGAAATGAAGATGGGCAACAAGAGCACCCGAGGCTGGGACGATGCGAAGGAAGTTACGGTTCTGCAGAGGGAAAAGGAGGAGGCGCACGATTATAGATATTTCCCAGACCCGGACTTAGTGCCGGTGCAGGTTAGCGAACAGCAGCTAAGTGAAATCAAGTCCCGGCTGTGCGAATTGCCGTTGAACAAGCGGATGCGATACGTAAACGAATACGGCTTGAGTGATTATGACGCAGGCGTGCTGGCAAATGAGAGGACGGTCGCCGATTTCTTTGAGTCGGCTGTCGATGCGGGCGGTGAACCAAAACGTGTTTGCAATCTGATAACACAGGTCGGGCTTAAGCTGGCAAACACCCGGGGTTGTAGTATCGCCGAACTTGGCCCGAGTGCCTGCGATGTTGCCCAGCTTGCCAAAATGGCGCAGACGGGTGAGATTAGCGCGACCGCCGCGAATACCATTTTAGAGGAAATGGTTAAAACAGGTAAAGACCCGCGAGCATTGGCAGAGCAATTGAATCTTATTCAAAAGAGCGACGCGGGCGAATTGGAGAAGATTGTTGAAGAAGTCCTTAAAGATAATCCACAGGCGGTAGAGGATTTCAGGGCAGGCGGCAAGAAAAGCGGCAAGGCGAGGGGATTTTTGTTAGGCCAGGTGATGCAAAAAACCAAAGGCCGGGCAAATCCCAAGGTGGCGGCGGAAATCCTCGACAGGAAGATTGCTTGAAATTGCACGTAGTGGTTGTGCCGGACGTTTAAGAAGATAGGCACTCAGGGACCAAAGCTTATGTTTACAAAGACAGAATCGAGGCAAATCATTTCCTGTATTATCATTTGGATAATTGTCCCGACCGCATCAGCGAGCGCTACAGAACCAAATATAACATTCATTCAGCCAGTTCAAAATGTCGAGTGTTATGACTTTTTTGAAGTTATCATCAAGATGGCTCCTCCCCTTCAGGGAAATCCTTTCACGGAAGTCAACGTCAGCGGAGAATTTGGTCCTTCAGGCCGGACCATGAACAAAGTGGACGGCTTCTGTGATTCAAACAACGGCAGTATTTATCGTATCCGCTTTATGCCCGAAGAGCCGGGCAAATATGAATATACCATCCGCTTAAATAGTTCAGGGCTGGACGCAAAAAAGACGGGCGTCTTCGAGGCACAAAAAAGCAAACGCAAAGGTATTGTGCGAACCGACCCCGAATATCCCTGGCACTTTATTTGGTCCGGCTCAGGAGAGCATTTCTTCTGGAACTCGACAACTACATACTGGCTTCTGGGCTGGCAGGACGAAGCCATTATCCGTGAATCACTCAATCGGCTGGCACTGCTCAAGGTTAATCGAATCCGTGTCGCCCTTAACGGTAGAACCAGAGATGGTATGCGATGGAAAGAACCTAATGTTATGCCGAGCGGGAAATTTCAGTATCGCCTTGAGCCGTGGCCAGCAGCACACCCTGATGACGTCGAAAATCCGGATTACAACGTCGACCGATTCAATATTGAGCATTTCCGCAAATGCGAACGGATGCTGGCAGAAGCGGCACGGCTGGGAATACAGGTGTCGCTGATATTTTATCTGGATGGCGAGGACAAAGGTGTTGACCCCTTTGGGAAGGAGAAAATGGGGGAAACTGATGAGCAGCGATATTACCGCTATGTGGTGGCACGAATGGCGGCTTATGAAAATGTAATGTGGGATGTAACCAACGAGTGGCATTTGTTCCGTAATGAGAAATGGGTAGAGAAAATGGGCAACTTGATTAACCAGTGCGACCCGTATAACCACCTCATCAGCGTTCATGGGCGTGAGATTTTCCCTTTCCGCAAGTCTCCCTGGTGCGATTTTGCGATGTATCAGTGCTGGGATGAGCATGGCGGTTACTCCTTTATGCTGAAAAACCGTCGGGAGCAGGAAAAAACAGGAAGACCTATGCCTCAGGTCAACGAGGAATACGGTTACGAGGACCATTATCCGTATCCCTGGGGCGAAGGACGCAGGTGGCCGGCACGAACTGCGGACAATAGACGAAGACTTGCCTGGGAAATGACAATGGCAGGCGGTTATCAGACAACCGGCGAACGGGCCGACGTGAAAGGTTACGGCGGCTGGATTACCGGATGGGGCAATGATGAGATGATTATGCTGCAGGGATATGCCAGAATGATGAATTTCTTCACCAGTGTGGACTGGTGGACCGCCGAACCGGCCCCGGAGCTGGTCATGGGGAATGCAAGGTGTCTGGCCAGTCCGGGCAGGATATATCTGGTATATCTGCCCAAAGGAGGAACAACCCAGGTGAAGCTGGAGGATGGGCAATACAATGCAAAATGGTATAACCCGCGTGAGGGGGCCTGGTCGCAAATAGATAATGCAGCCACAGGACTATGGACAACCCCCTCACCGCCGGATGAACAGGATTGGGGGATTTTAATCGAGAGTAAAAAATAACGCCAAAGGAACTCTTTCGTGTAAATTTATGACAGGTAATTCGGTAATGACTCCGCGTGAGAGGGTAATTGCGGCGCTGAATTTCAAGCGGCCGGACCGACTGCCGAAGGATTTAGGGGGGATGCGGTCAACGGGCATCAGCGCTTTTGTTTATCCGAAACTCGTGCAGGCGCTTGGGTTACCCCCACGCAGGCCTAAAATTCACGACGTATGGCAAATGCTGGCGCTGCCGGATACGGATGTGCTGGATGCGCTTGGCTGCGACGTGGTGGCGATTGACGGCAACGTTACAAACGCCTTCGAGGAGCCGGGTAAATGGCAGGAATATGATTTCGGGGGCAGATTGCCTGCTCTTGTGCAGGATAGAAGCGTATTCGTTGAAGATGATGATGGGGCAATAGAATGTGAATGGGAGGGTAGAAAACTTCGGATGCCGCCGACATCGTTTGTATTCGATGAGGAGCACGGGGGCCAGCCGATTGACTACAGCGGAGACATTCCCAAGGATGATTTGGACGCGGTAAAGGAGGAGCTGGAGAGACAGCGACTCCGTGACGAGCAGATTGACTGGTTTGCGGAATTCTGCAGAAAGGTGCGCGAGTCAACGGACCGGGCGGTGTTTTTGGCAAAGTGGATAAGCAACGACATCGGCATTATTTGGCGCGGGGGGATTGGTATTTTCCCGGTTCTTTGTATAACGGAGCCAAACTACGTAGCGGCCCTGCATAAACTGGTGACGGATTACGCGGTGGAGCGTATACGGAGATTGCTGCCGGCGATTAAGGATTACGTGGATATTGTTATGATGTCGGCGGACGACTGGGGCACACAGAATTCGCTGATAGCGTCGCCAGAGGTGTTTCGGACCCTGTTTTTGCCTTATATGCGCAAGGTAAATGACAAATGCCGGCAAATTGCGCCGGAGGTAAAGATTTTTATGCACAACTGCGGGGCGATTTATCCGTTGATAGACCTTATTATTGAGGCGGGATTCGACATCTTGAATCCTGTGCAGTGGTCGGCAGGCAAGTATTCCTATAGGCAATGGAAGGAGAAATGCCGAGGGCGGATTGCATTGTGGGGCGGAGGCGTGAATTCACAGGCGACGCTGCCGATGGGAACAGTCCGGGAGGTACAAGCGGAGGTTCAGGAGGTTGTGCATTGTCTCGGTGAAGGGGGCGGCTATGTTTTCAACAACACTCACAACATAACGGCGGAGATACCGCCGGAGAAGATAATAGCAATGTACGAGGCCGCTGCGGAGGCGGGGTAAACCAGTTTTCCAGAACAACGGTGGAGATTTTAGATAAGAAACTGGCCTGAGGGGGCAGGGCAATTTAACATTCACGATTCACTATTTCCCACCGGACATCAGAGAATTTAGAGGAGAAGATATTTTTTACATTTATCAGAATTTTGTTGGACATTCCCTGTCGTTGATTTAGAATTCCATCATAAGTTGGGAGAATGATATGGTGGGGTGTGTGCGTAGTTTAGGCACGCGTTATTGGCGTGCGGCAAATGGGGGCGGGCGCAGGGGAAGAGTTATTTTACAAAAAACCAAACAAACCAATAAATGGCTATTCTTTGCGCAGAAGTTATAGATAGAAAGGATACCATGCCCAAGTCAGGAAAAAACGACGAGCGCACAGAACAAGTCCCACGGGGCAATGGAAAGCAAACCAAATTAGAGCCGCTTCGCCCACAGTCAGAACAGCCCGACAAACTTTACAACGATTTGGCAAAGTTTCCCGAAGAGAATCCCTACCCGGTCCTGCGGATTCACAGAAACGGGACGGTGCTTTATGCAAATAAGGCAAGCGAAGGGCTATTAAAAGCGAGAGGCAGCGGCGTGGGGCAACCAGCGCCTGCCCAATGGCGTCAGCTTGCGAAAAAGGCCCTGTCATCAGGTCAAGTGATAAGAGAAGAAACGGAGCACAATGGGCGAGTTTTCGCGTTTCGGGCCGTGCCGATTGCCGACAGCGATTACGTAAATTTCTACGGGACAGACATCACCGAGCAAAAGGAAGCAGTAGAGGCGCTGCGCGAGACGACTCAAACGCTTGAGGCAGTGATTCAAGCGTCGCCGTTACCCATCTTTGCCGTGGACAGAGAGCTAATCGTCAAGACGTGGAATCCATCGGCTGAGCGAACCTTCGGCTGGAGCGCACAAGAAGCCATCGGACGTCGATATCCCGCTATCCCTAAAGAGAAAATGGATGAAGCCGATGCCTTGTTCTCGCATGCGCTGGAAAGCGGATTGACTGAAGTGGAAACACTTCGGCAGCGGAAAGATGGTTCCCTGATGGACGTCAGCATCTCTGCTGCTCCACTGCGTGATAGTCGCGGTAATATTAACGGTGTCATGGCAGTGCTCACTGACATTACCGAGCGCAAGCGGGCTGAGACAGAACTGCATATCGCTCTGGAAAAATACCGGGTGCTGTTCGAGTCGTTCCCCTTGGGTATCAGCGTCACGGATGCGGCGGGTAACCTCCTCGAGACAAATCGAGAATCAGAACGGCTGTTGGGCATCTCGCGCGATAAGCATACCCGGCGCAAGTATGACGGACCCGAATGGCGTATCGTGCGCCCGGACGGGACGCCCATGCCGCCCGATGAATATGCCAGCGTGCGGGCGTTCAAGGAAAAACGATTGGTGGAAAATGTGGACATGGGCATCGTTAAAAGCGGCGGGGCTATCACGTGGATCAGTGTCACCGCCGCGCCCATTCCGATAGAGGGTTACGGAGTGGCGATTGCCTACGGAGACATTACCGAGCGAAAACAGGCCGAGCAGGCGCTGAAGAAAAGCAATCAGCTTTTAAGGGATACCGGAGAAATGGCCAAGGTCGGAGGTTGGGAGCTTGACCTTTCAACCAGGGAGGTCTTTTGCACGGAAGAGACCTGTCGGATCCATGGACTCGAGCCGGGGCATAAGCTGAAGCTGGAAGAAGCCCTGAATTTCTACGCGCCCGAATCCAGGCCGGCTTTAGAGGCGGTATTGAAGAAAGCTGCGGAAACGGGCGAACCATACGACCTTGAGTCCCTTTTCATTCCTTCAGGCAGCAAAGATAAGATTTGGGTGCGGTCGCTTGGAAGGGCCGTTTACAGCGGCGGTAAAATAGTAAAACTTGCAGGGACATTTCAGAATATTGATAAATATAAGAGGGCGGAGGAGCAATTGCAGGAGGAGCGAAACCTTCTGCGGACGTTGATAGACCACATCCCCGACAAGGTGTATGTAAAGGACAAAGACAGTCGATTCGTTGTCTGTAACAAGGCATTGGCCGAATTCTGGGACAAGGAAGGAAAGGGTGATATCATCGGAAAAACGGATTTTGATTTGTTCGAGCATACAAAAGCACAGCAATTTTTTGACGAAGAGCAAAAAGTTATGCAAACCGGACAACCGCTTACCAACTTAGACAGAGATTACCCGGACAAGGCAGGCAATGTTCACTACGTTTTGACAACAAAGGTGCCTCTGCGGGACAATCGCGGCAGCGTTACAGGGCTCCTCGGGATTCATCGGGACATCACGGAACGCAAACAGGCGGAGCAAAAGCTCCTTGAGTATCAGAAGCAGCTTAAGCGGCTGGCATCGCAGTTGACGCTGGCCGGGGAGCGGGAGCGCAGACGTATTGCCGGCGAACTCCACGACCAGGTAAGCCAGTCGCTTGCATTAGCCAAAATCAAGCTCGATTCGCTGCACGCAGCGGTAAGCTCCCAACCACTGGCCCAGGCCCTCGAAGATATAAGCGGCTCAATGGAAAAGGCCATTCAGGACACGAGGTCGCTGACGTTTGACCTGAGCAGCCCGATACTTCATGAACTCGGATTTGAGGCGGCGGTCGCGGAATGGCTCAATGAACAGGTGCAGAACAAACACGGCATAGCCACCGAGTTTGGGGACGACGGCCAATCCAAACCCTTAGACGACGATGTTCGAGTGCTGTTGTTCCGGAATGTCCGCGAGCTGCTTATCAATTGCATCAAGCACGCCCATGCCGACAAGGTCGTGGTCCGCATTCGGAGGATTGACGGCTCGATAGAGGTTACAGTCGAGGACAACGGCGTCGGCTTTGACCCAATGGAGGCGAGGTCAATGGCGGCCAAAAGAACGGAATTTGGGCTATTCAGCGTCCGTGAGAGTTTGGAAGATATGGGCGGACGTTTTGAGATTGAATCGAAACCAGGCGCCGGCTGCAAGGCCACAATGACGGCGCCGCTAAAACGAAAGGGAATGGATGATGAAAGAAACAAAGCAACTCATCAGGGAAACGGGAATTGATGCATTAGGCAGCGTCATGTGGGGCACGCATGTTTGCCTGTTTTACAGGACAAAAGAAGACCTGATTAACGTCCTTGTTCCTTACTTCAAGGCGGGACTGGAAAATAATGAATTCTGTATGTGGATTACTTCCGCCCCTCTTGACCCGACGGAAGCCAAAAGTGCCATGAAAAAAGCTATGCCCGATTTCGACAAATGTCTAAAAAAAGGGCAAATAGAAATCTTCCCACACGACCAGTGGTATCTTGACCGGGGCATTTTTGACAGGGAACGGGTGACAAAAGGATGGATGGGTAAACTCAACCTGGCTCTAAGCAATGGATATGCAGGTATGAGGATAAATGGTAACACAACCTGGCTTGATGAAGGAACCTGGGAAAGCTTCATCAAGTATGAGGCGCAGCTAAATGAGACAATCGACAGATTCCCGATGATTGTTGTTTGCGCATACTGCCTCGATAAATGTGAGACATCTGAAATTGTAAATGTGGCCAATAACCATCAGTTGGCTCTTATCCAGAAGGAAGGCAAATGGAATCTTGCGAAAAATGCCGAGCGTAAGCGCGCAGAAAAAAGGGCTAAAGAGTACCAGGCACAGCTTAAGTCTCTGGCTTCGGAATTGACCCTGGCCGAAGAGCATGAAAGACATCGTCTTGCTACCAAACTTCACGACCAGGTTACCCAGTCGCTGGCATTAGCAAAAATAAAACTTGATACTCTGCACGCGGCGGTAAGCTCTCAACCACTGGCCCAGGCCCTCGAAGACATAAGCGGCTCGCTTGAAAAGGCAATCCAGGACACGAGGTCTCTGACGTTTGACCTGAGCAACCCGATACTGTATGAGCTTGGGTTTGAGGCAGCAGTTGCGGAATGGCTCAATGAACAGGTCCGCGACAAGCACGGCATCGCCACCGAGTTTCAGGATGATGGCCAGCCGAAACCCTTAGACGACGACGTGCGGATGCTTTTGTTCAGGAACGTCCGCGAGCTGCTTATCAACGTCATCAAATATGCCAATGCCGACAAGGTAACGGTCCGCATCCGGAAAATTGACGACTCGATAGAGGTTACAGTCAAGGACAACGGCGTCGGCTTTGACCCAATGGAGGCGAGGTCAATGGCGGCCAAAAGAACGGAATTTGGGCTATTCAGCGTCCGTGAGAGTTTGGAAGATATGGGCGGGCGTTTTGAGATTGAATCGAAACCTGGCGCCGGCTGCAAGGCCACAATGACGGCGCCGCTTAAAGGCGAAAGCCGTAAAAAGGAGAAATAACCATGCCCGCAAGAATATTATTAGCCGATGACCACGCGATTATTCGCCAGGGATTGTGTTCGCTTTTGGAGAAACACCCCGGTTTCGAGGTGGTAGGCGCAGCCGAAGACGGACGAAAGGCGCTGGAACTTGTTCGAGAGCTGGCGCCCGACATTGTGATTATGGACATAAGTATGCCGAACCTCAACGGCATCGACGCCACGCGCAAGATAATCGATGAGCTGGGCGACGTGAAGGTCATTGCCCTGTCGATACACTCCAGCCGGCGTTTTGTGACGGAGATGCTCAGGGCCGGGGCGTCGGGCTACGTATTGAAGGAGTGCCTGTTTGACGAGCTGCTTGAGGCGATACGAACCGTGCTAAACGGAGGCATCTACCTTAGCTCCAAGATAACGGGGGTCGTTGTTGACGACTACGTCAAGCGTCTGACGACGAAATACGAGCCGGAGGCACCAGACCTGACCGAACGCGAGCGGGAGGTCCTCCAGCTTATGGCGGAGGGCAGGAGCACCAAACAGATTGCCCTGCAGCTTCACGTAAGCGGCAAGACCATCGAGTCGAACCGCCGAAACATTATGGATAAACTCGGCATTCACAGCGTGGCGGAGCTTACCAAATACGCAGTCCGCGAGGGCTTGACGCCACTCGAAACATAGACGCCGCTGCAATCCCGCAAATCCTTCGTTTTTCCTGCTTCGGAAAGTGTCATTTTCTGACACTGCCTTGCCGCATATCCCCATCGGATATTGCAGTTTTACGAAGCCGTTTTTCCGCAATTGCCTGTCCGGCTTTTCCTGACTATAGACCGATAAAATCATTAGTTGACAACCGTGAAAGCGGTTATGGCTTTTCTGGGGGACAGTATAATATGCAGACGAGCCCAGAGGTTTTAAGATTTTGGTTGCCACTGGGGGGCCGGCTATGAACGGCCGGGAACTGCCTCGCCGAGGATTGCACTCTGCATTAACCGCCCGTGAATTTTAACTTAATTCGCGGGCGGCTGTCCCCTTAGTGATAAACGACCGCAGGCGCGTTCAGACGCGTCGGGTTCCGTCTGAATCGCCCGTCTGGTTTTTGTCTTTCTGAAGCACCTTGCTTTCGGTGCCCGTGAGCAGACGTATTATGTTCTGGCTGTGGCGGACAAAAACCAGAACAGGGATGCCGATTGCGACTATCAGCAAAGGCCACAACTCTTCGAACCTCCAGCCGGGCACAATCGCTATCGATGCAACAAGAACAACTGGGAATGCAACTGCCGCGGCCAACGAGGCGAGCGACACATATCGCCAAACCAATAAAAAGATAATCCATACCAATAGCGCCCCCGCTGCGCAAAGGGTGTAATATGGCCACAGGCCTATCGCAACGCCGAAGCTTGTTGCGACGCCTTTGCCGCCCTTGAAGCGAAGATAGACGGGGAAGATGTGTCCTATGACGGCTGCGCAGCCGACGGCAAGCCGAGCCATCAGGCCAACTGTTCCTGCGAAATCACCAAGCCACGCCCCTGCCGCCAACATCGGTAAAAGCCCCTTCGCAAGGTCCAGCACAAAGCACACATAAGCCCAGCGTCTGCCCAAAGCGCGGGACAGGTTGGTCGCGCCGATGTTCCCGGAGCCGACTTTGCGCAGGTCGATGCCGTGGCCGGCGGCAATGAGCAGTCCGAAGGGCACCGACCCGAGCAGATACGCGCCAATTAAAAACACGGTAAATCTCATCATCGCCTCCGTTTTTCCAGTATAGAGTCGTAAACGGCCCCAAGTTGTCCGGCAACTCTGGCAACAGAGACGTTCTCAAGGAGATTGTCGCTGATAATGGCATTTTCAGCCCGGCGAAAATTATCCTGATTGGTAAAGTGTTCCAGGGCCTCGGATAGTGCGACGATATTACGCGGCTCGTCAATCGCCCTGCCGTGGCGGTTGTCTATGAACAGGTCGGTTGCGCCGTTGAATTTAGTCGTGATGACGGGTCTGCCCGCGGCGAGAGCTTCGAGAATAAACCTCGAACAGGGGTCATCAAACGTCGGTAAAACGGCGACGTCGGTTGCCGCAATCAGGTCCTGCACGGAATTGACGGCCCCGAGGAACAAAATTTTGTCTTCGACATCCAATTTTTTGGCCAATCGTCTGTATGCACCCGGATTTGCGCGGCCGGCGATAATTAATCTGGCCGATGTTCGATTATTGATTTTGTGCAATCGTCCCATCGCCTGGACCAGGCAATCAAGACCTTTACGACGAAAATCATGACCCGCAAAGAAAAACAGGACCGGCTTGTCTGTTTCCTTAAGGCCAAGCTGGTTTAGCAAAGCGGCCCGAACTGAATTGATGCGGGATATTTCTACCTGATCAGCGGGCTTGATGCCGTTGGGGATTACTACGATACGCTCCGGTGGTGTATGGTAGTGGGTTTTGAATTGCTCCGCGACATAGTTTGAAATTGCAATAATCAAAGGGCCGGTTTGTGCGCCGGCGAGCCGACGTTCGGCGTCAAACCAGACCGTCCTGCGAAAATTGAAAAAGGCAGTCCATCTTTTTAGTGCCTGCAGAACAGGACAACGATAAGTGGCCGCCTTGCGGATTATGGTTTCGGCATAAGTGCCGCTTCTCGGCTGATAAATGTCCGCAAAATCGAATGGCAGAACGCTATGAACGATATCATAATGGTTGTCTTCCAAGTGTTTTCTCAAGACCTCGGCAAAAATCTGATAGTCGGTCCTTTTGCCCGGCAGGTCGCCGCAAAGAATATGCACGTTTTCTTTTCCTGCCTTGCCTTTGGCCGCAAGAATATGAGTATCATAATCAAGCGCCCTAAGCGCCTCAGCCAATTCGCTTACAGAGCGTTCGGCGCCGCCTAACTCCACGTCGGCTCGTTCGATTATGATTGCTACCTTAGGTTTCATCCTGCCGGTATCATAAGTTGCGAAAGGAACAATCCTGCCGTGTTTTGCGTCGTGACGTGCCATCCGTTTTGCCTTGTTATGAATCCGCCTGGCAAGAGTTCGGTCCCGACTATCCAGCTTGTCCCGGCCAAGATACGCTCGAAGGAATCGCAGCCGGTCCGTTCTCGAAAAGCATTTGGCAGGGGCCGAATAGTGCAGTTGAGCAATATCCTTGATGCGGTACAGGGCGCCAAGCAGCATCGGCTTGAACACTCGGGCCAAGTCTATCAGATAAAATTTGTCATCCAGAGTCCTGAATATGTGGCACAGGTACAGGTCGCGGTGACGGTAGCCGGTGTCGTGGAATTTCCTTATAAATGCCGCCAACTGCCTTATAAACTGCCGGCGTAAAATCAGGTTTTCCGCGGTCGCAGGCCCGTTGAAAAAACCAGGCAATCTTCGCTCAAGCGATTCGCCGTCCCATATTTTCTCGATGACTGCAAAACTGCGTTTCTCGAAGAAAACATCCCATTGCTGACCCCACGCGACCATCCGAGGAGTATTTATGCCCATTGCGGACAGGTTTCGTGCCGCGTCAACCTCCGCTAAGGCGCAACTGATTCGTTTCTTTGCCGACAGCCAGTTTTTCAACTGGGCCGGTATCGGCGGCCGGTCATAGCGTTTCAAAAAAACCGTAGTTGCAGGCGATTCAATCTGAAATTCGACTCTACTCCGATGCGGGGCGAGATTATCCTTGGCAAGATTCCTCCCCGCCTGAAAAGCAAAAACGGCGTCAATCGAGGTAAGCCCGAGTTTTTGAAGTCCCGCCTTGTAACCAGGGTCAACAAAGAACTCCGCATCCTCGTCTCTCGTCCATCGTGCCTTGTCCTTCGGGCATTTAGCGACGAGCGACGATGCCGCCGTTTGACAGACCATTTCGACCGTGATTGCCTCCATACACAAATGCGACGGCTTTTTGCAGATTGGCTTATCGCAGGGGGCACAGGGAACCTGGCTTTTGATGAATACCTCGTCTTTGTAGCCCGGGTCCGTCCACGCCGGGTCATTCGGCCCAACCAGCGTAATGACTTTCCGTTGCAGTCCTATCGCTATATGTCTCGGCCCCGTGTCATTGCAAATGACCAAATCCGCTATCAAATAAAGCGCTTTCAGCTCACCCAGTGAAATTGGAGTATCGCACAGATTAACAAGCTGATTCGACGAAGCGTTGACAATCTGCTCTGCGATTTGCTTCTCTTCAGGATTTGGTGCGACCGACAGAACGACTGTCGCCTTGTAATTGGCAACCAGCCAGTCAGCAACTTTGGCAAATCTCTCCGCCGGCCATCGTTTGCTCGGCCCCGCCGCCGCACCGGGAACAAGAACCACTAAAGGCCCACGCCGACTGAACGCCTGCGGCAATTTGGCTTTGACCGTCCCGGTATCCTTTGGCTCGACTGACAATTCGATGCGTCTATCCTGCACATCAGCCCCCAGCCGCGATGCAACAGCGAGGTAATAATCGACCATCGATATCGGCTTAAAATCACCCGAAAGTAATTGAGGCGGGCGAAGTCGTTCGGTCAGCAAAATCCCTCGTCCCTCCCGTGCGTAACCGACGCGGGCAGGTATCCGGGCCAAAAAACAGGCAAGCGCAGAGCCGAAGGAATTCTTGAAAAGGACTGCACGAGTGAAATTGCAGCCCCTTAGCATCCGGGCCGCGGCGAACACTCCGCTGCCATCCGGTTCAAGCCACGTATCCACAAAGCTGCAAGGCGAAAGAACCTGTCGCACAACGCTGCTGCCGAAAAACGTTATCTTTGAGGAATCAAACCGCCTGCGTATGGCCCGCAGAGCCGGCGTGCATAAAATGGCGTCCCCCATAGGCGAGGGCAGCCAGACCAGTATATTGTCATTCACATCAGGCATTTCGCTGTGCTCAAATTATTCGGCAAGTGTTCTCTGTGAGCAAACGTTACTTCGGCCTCTGCATCGTGTAGAGCGTAAGAGCCATTATTTGCAGGACCGCAGCAAAGCCAAGGGCAACAAGAAGCCGGTCGGTTTGTTTGTCGGGGCCTAACAGGAACCATACGCTGATTAACAGGCAAAATCCCACAGCAACCTGGACCACACCGGCAATAAACCGCGGAATCGAGAACTCGGACTCGCCAAACATTCGGCTACGCTGCATCAGCTTAAGCTGGTCGAGAATACTTTGGAGCAACAGTTCGGCCCTGAGCTCACTGCCGAAGGGTTGGTTGGTCGTCGGCTGTTTTTCAGTCTGCTGTGGGTTGACTTGTTCCGAGTCGGTTGGCTGCGAAGGCGTGAGTTGCTGTTGCGGTTCTTCACCTCGCTGCGGAGCTGGCTGTGCAGCCGGCGCCGCTGCAATGGGCGGCTTCTGATTAGAGCGGACGTGCATTTTGATAATGTTCACGACTTCTTTCAGGTTCACGGCCCTGTAGTCCGGGGCACGCTCGCCCGGCTGAATTTTTTGCTCGTGGCCTCTGCTGTCCAAAAGTATCGTCCTGCATCCCGCCCGCGCACCCGCCTCTATATCACGAGGCCCATTGCCGACCATCCACGATTCCGTAAGGTCGATATCCATATCCCTTGCCGCGTCGAGCAGCATCCCCGGATTGGGCTTCCTGTGGTCGCTGTCCCTGCGATATTTCGGAATCACACCTTCCGGATGGTACGGACAATAGTAAATGCGGTCCAAAGATACGCCCTCTCCCGCCAGCAGTTGCTCAAGCCGCTTATGAATCCGGCCCAGAACCTCCTCCGTCACAATTCCTCGCGCTACGCCGGACTGGTTCGACACGACGACAAGCTTATAGCCCATCGCTCTAAGTTCGGCTAGCGCCTCGGGGACGCCTTCAAGAAGTTTCACCTGGTCGGGATTATTTATGTACCCGGGGTCTTCGACCAATGTGTCGTCGCGGTCTAAAAATATTGCTTTGTTCGACATAGTCCTATTCGCCTATGCAAAACTTTGCTCAACGAGCTTACAGATTACGTGATAAGCAAGCTGATGTATTTCCTGACTTCTGGCGGTTGATTTATCGTCTGCACACAGACAGATGTCAGCGAGCCGTTCGAGTTTACTTCTTCTTTTGCCGGTAAAGGCAAGCACCAAAGCCCCTTTTTGTCTGGCGACTTTGGCGGCCGCCAAAACGTTAGGCGATGAGCCGCTTGTTGATATCGCCCAGAAAACGTCCCCTTTTTTGACAAGGGCCTCCACCTGCCTGGCAAATATGGTTTCATAAGAGAAGTCATTGGCAATCGAAGTCATAACGGAACCGTCGGTGGTCAGGGCGACTGCCGCCAACGCCCTGCGATTGCATTCAAATCTGTTGACCAGCTCAGCCGCAATGTGCTGGGCATCGGCCGCGGAGCCGCCGTTGCCGCAGATATACACCGTTGCGCCCTTCTTCATCGCCCTGATTATCGCCTCCGCCGCATTGGCGATAATCTCCAGCCCGGACACCTGAAGCTCCGCAACCATCTTTTTGTGCGTCTCGATAATCTGGGTTATCTGGCTTTCTACTTTCCTGTTCATCGGGACTTGCCCCCTTTAGACATCGCCTGTTTTTTCTTCGCGGCAAGCGATTTTATTTTTTCGATGACCAGCGTCGAGCTTTTGCCTTCCACCAAAGGCGCCAGGACCACCTTGCCGCCGTATGACCGGACAAACTCAGCGCCGACGACGCCTTTTTCCTTCCAGTCCTTGCCTTTGACTAAGACATCCGGCTTGACCTTTTCAATCAGCTTTAGCGGGTCCGGCTCATCGAATATGGTGATGCAATCCACGCTCTCCATCGCGCCTAAAACCGTGGCCCTGTCAACCTGGTTATGAATCGGCCGGTCAGGCCCCTTGATGGTCTTGACGGACTCGTCGCTGTTTAGCCCGACTACTACCACATCGCCCTGATGCTTGCAGAATTTTAAGAATTCGATGTGTCCCCTGTGTATGACATCAAAGCAGCCGTTTGTAAAGACAATGCGCTGGTTTTGCTTGCGACGCCAGGCCAGTTCCGCCAGCAGCGAATCGACCGACCGGATTTTGCCTTCGCTGCCGCGATTAAGATAGGCAATTTCAGTAACCACCTCATCTACAGTCACCGTTGCGCCGCCGAATTTCTCCACTTTTATCCCGCTGGCGATGTTCGACAACTGCACAGCGGCCTTGTAATCACAACCCGCCGCAAGCGCTAATGCGAGAGTCGCTAATACGGTGTCTCCTGCGCCGGTAACATCGTAAATGCTGCGGGGCCGCGTCGGTATATGCTCGTCAAAGTCAGGCGATTTGAGATACGCCCCCTCCTTGTCTAATGTTATGACTATTGACTCAAGGTCCAGTTTTCGCACAAGCTGCCGGGCGGCCCTGGCGGCGTCCTCAATTGTCTTTATCTCAAAACCAACACCCATACCCGTTTCATACCGATTCGGTGTAATCAGTGTAGCGCCGGCGTATTTCGAATAATTACTGACGGGCGACGGGTCAATCAGGACCTTTTTGCGCGCCTTGGCCGCTAAACGTATTGCCTTTTTACAAAATGCTTCAGCCAGGACGCCCTTGTTGTAGTCCTGCAAACAAATAATGTCGGCCTGTCGCAGCTTGCCCTCAAAAATCTCGACCAGCCGCGCGTATTGTCGCTCAGTCAGCGGCTCGGTCGATTCACTGTCCATTCTGAATAACTGCTGCTGGTGGCGGTGCTGCGCCAAACCTATCAAACGCTGTTTGGTTGTCGTGGGTCTGTCCGATACCGCTATAAGGCCCGAAATGTCGGCCCCCATTGCCTTAAGCAGACCTTTGAGTTTTTCCCCGTTTGCGTCATTGCCTATGACGCCTGCGCACAAAGGCACCCCGCCTAATGCGCACAAGTTGGCCGCCACCAGACCCGCACCGCCGCAGCTATAATCGGTTTTAGTTACCTTTAGCACCGGCACAGGCGCCTCCGGGCTTATCCGCTCGGCATCACCGTAGATATACACGTCCAGCATAAAGTCGCCCACCAGCAGCACTTTCGGCGAGCCAAGTTTTGCAACGGCATTCAGAAGATTCTCATACATAGGAAGTCCCTGCGTTTAAGCAGTTCGTTTCCCACGGATTTTACCTGCCAGCGACCGTTCAATCAACTGGGTTGTCTGGTCCTGGCCTGAAACGAACCGCAGCTTCACCGCCAGATATGCCAAAACCAAATCCGAGGCATTATCCGGCAGACCGATTTTGTTATAGTCTTTTTCCGTCGCAAGTATCATTTCGGCTCCTGACTGTGCCGCGTCCGCATAAATCCTGCTGACGTCTCTGGCAGTGTAGTTGTGATGGTCGTCGTAAATCTTCGAGCCGACGAGGTTGGCGCCGAGCCGGCCGATTGTCGCAAGGAAGGCATCCGGATTGGCGATGCCACAGAAGGCATAGACTTTCCTGCCCCGCAATTGTTCGAGTGGAATCTGTCTGTCGCCCGCCGTCATTGCACAAACCGGGGCGTGAATCGTCCGTGCTATAACTATATTCGGATTTATCCGGCTTATGGTCTCCGCCAACTTTGCCAGATTGTCTTGCGAAACCAAATCACACCTGGTAATGACTGCCGCGTGCGCCCTTTTCAACGCAGTAATAGGTTCTCGCAGCAATCCCGCGGGCAACAACCTGTTGAATCCGAACGGCAGCGTCGCGTCGATGGTTACGATATCAACGTCCCTGTGCAGCCGACGGTGCTGAAACCCGTCATCCATAATGAGTACCTGGGCGTGGTGTCTTTTGACTACTTCAATAGCACCCGCCAGCCGGTCAGGATTTACCACCAATGCTGCGCCTGGGCAATTCCTGACTAATACTGCCGGCTCATCGGATTGTTTCCCCTTCGTCGCCTTGTACCCGCGGGTAAGTATGGCACAGTTGATATCCTTTGCCTGTAGAAAGTTACACAACCATATTACCATCGGCGTCTTACCGGTGCCGCCGACCGTTATGTTGCCGATGCTTATAACCGGAACCGTGGCCTGTGTCCTGTCAGACGTTACGAGGCCGGCAGGGGTTACCGCATAACTGCTGCGCCAGCCCTTGTCGTATAATCGGTTGCGCAGGGCGATAACCAGCCCGTAGAATGCCGCGACAACTCGCAGAAAAAATCGCAAAACTGCCACTGCTACGCCGCCGTTTTCACCCGAAATCAATTTGCGATAGGTTTCCTGACTCAACGGTAATATCCTTCTTCAGTAATTGTTTCCCGTGACAAGAATATATAGACTACACCTAAATCTTACTTTTTGCCACAAAAATCAACTTCTGCAAAGAAGGAAGGTGCTTAAGTGCCCTATACAAAACTGATGACGTTTTTTTGTAGAAAAAAATAATATTTTGTTTGTACATCTTAGGTTTTATGTTATAATGCTTCCTCAGAGGGTTATTCTTTCATCTCTCGATAGTACCTCCTGGTAAATTAACATGAGAGATATTATTTGTGCGCTCTGGAAACAGAGCGAAGGAGAAGTACAGAGTGAGTACAGGTAAAGTAAAATGGTTTAACGCAAACAAGGGCTATGGATTTATCACTCCGGATGTCGGAGGCGAAGATTTGTTCGTCCATCATTCGGAGATAAAGACCGCGGTCTATGCGACTCTTGATGAAGGTCAGGCAGTCCAGTTCGAGATTGGCCAAGGCAAAAAAGGCCCCTGCGCCACCAACGTGACACCCGCCTGACGAAGGTCAAAGCGTTCAAAAACCAACAGGCCTCGCAAATTGCGAGGCCTGTTTTATTTCATCTTGTGTTCTTTTCGTTTGGCCGTTCCAGAAACCGCGTGTGCTAAATCGCACCCTACAAAACTACCCTTTCCATTCATGCCCACAATCATAACATTTGTTGGGCCTACCGATAAATCTCAGACTCCAAAACTTTGCTGTTCCCCTCCCAATTTTCCAACCGCTGCATTTTGGGCACCAGAACAACCGCCTGTTGCGAATACCAGCCCTACGGCCAAGGAGAGCACCAACCAGACCAAAGCACCCACACGCAACACTCATTCCTTGAGGGTTTACACTAGGTGGGGGAACTTTCTGATACATACGGGGGCGTTCTTGAGGAGGCAAATATTGGATGACGCTAGGATCTACAAGGGGACGAACTTCAGGTTTCACACGGTTGCCAAGTAGAATGTTTACAGCGTCGCGAACAGGCGGCATATTAGCTAACATAGCAGGTATTAAAGCACCCAGCAAAAAACCGACAAAAGCGCACATTATAGGCCCCCATCGTTGAGGAAAAACTTTCATTTCCATAACTCCTAATTCAGTAAACTTTTGCTTTTTTACTTTTGACTTTTTACTTTCGCAATGATGGCGTCGGCCATTTCCTGCGTGCCGACAGCGGTGGGGTCGTCACGGTCTTCTTTCATATCGTATGTTACGTCTTTGCCCTCGGCGATAACCGCCGCCGCAGCAGCTTCGAGCTTTTCGGCCTCCGCCGACTTGCCTATGTGCCGAAGCATCATCACCCCGCTTAATATCAGCGCGACGGGGTTGACCTTGTTAAGCCCTTTGTATTTCGGCGCGCTGCCGTGCGTCGCCTCGAATATCGCGGCCTTTTCGCCAATATTGGCGCCCGGCGCCATACCCAGCCCCCCCACCAGTCCCGCGCACAGGTCGCTGATTATGTCCCCATAGAGGTTGGGCAGCACAAGAACATCGTAAAGTTCGGGCTTTTGAACAAGCTGCATACACATATTGTCAACGATGCGGTCCTCGAACTCGATGTCGCTGTTTTTCGCTGCGACCTGCCGACTCACGTCCAGCCACAGTCCGTCGGTAAATTTCATAATGTTGGCCTTGTGAACGCTTGTTACCTTCCTGCGTCCCATCCTGCGGGCATAGTCAAAGGCAAACTGGACAATACGCTGCGTTCCAAATATCGAAATGGGCTTAATGCTTATCCCGGAATCCTGCCTTATCTGCTTCTTGCTGTGCTTATTCAGCCAGTTGATAATTTCAGCCGTCTCGTCCTTTCCCTTCTCGAATTCGACACCCGCGTAGAGGTCTTCCGTATTTTCGCGGACTATGACAAGGTCGATGTCGGTATATTTGCTGCGAACGCCTTTGTAGCTCTTGCAGGGTCTGACACAGGCATACAGGTCAAGCACCTGACGCAGGTGCACGTTGACGCTGCGGAAGCCGGTGCCGACAGGCGTCGTTATCGGGGCCTTCAGCGCGACGCGGTTTTTCCTTATCGAGTCCAAAGTGGCCTCGGGCAGAGGGGTGCCTTCCCTCTCCATCACCTCAGCCCCCGCCTCGCACGTTTCCCAGTTGATTGCCACCCCGGTTGCATCAATACACCTTCGGGCGGCCTCTGCTATCTCCGGGCCGATGCCATCACCTGTTATTAGCGTCACATTAGTCATACTATGCGCTCCAGAACCTTCATAGACGAGCGATGGTATCTATCCAAAAGGCCGGTGTCAATGACGACAGACCGTGTTTACGCGCAATTGAACCGCTGACAGTCCTGTTTTGTCGGGGGTAGTCATTGACAAGTCATCACCAAAGCGGTTATCTTGGTCGGCCAACCGGGAGTGTAGCTCAGGTGGTAGAGCACCGCACTTTTAATGCGTAGGTCCTGGGTTCGAATCCCAGCACTCCCATTCGGGGGATGAATCGTTAAGAGTTACCGTAGCGTTGTTGTTAAGCTGTCGCGGCTTCAGAGACAGCCTGGTAATCCAACCGAGCGAAGGGCTGTTCGCCGGGTTTGAACGGAAGCGGGTTGGAGAATTGTATCGCGACCCGCCGCAGACCATTGGGGAGATGGTCAATACGACAGACGGAGCCGGCACGGACAAATTCGCTGACATCGAAACTTTCATCCGGGTAATAAAACGGGACGCTAATACGTGTAGTTATGTGCTGGCCCGGGTTGGGACAGCCCCTGTCGGCAAAACAGGTAAAGGCCGCCCCTCCGCTGCTAACGTCCACCATTTGACCCTGGGAAAGCATCCCATTAAAATCCTCGGCGAACCAGACGGGCCATTGATACCTTAGCCGTCTCTCTCTCCTTCGCTCGGGCATGTCCTCCATCGCACCAATCCCTTAAAAATCGAATGTGTTATCACGGTGCAAATCGACGGCTTCAAGGGATGGCTTTAGCAACTGATAATTGATTATTGATGATTGTTGATTCGAAGGCCAATGTCACCCTCAATAATCAATTATCAATTATCAATAATAAAATGACAGGCAGACGAATGTTCCGATAATTAGTGCGCAAGTTTACTTACGAGGTCTATAAATTGCTCTCCCCGCTGCTCGTAATTCTCGAACATATCGTAACTTGCACAGGCGGGGCTTAGTATTACCACGTCCCCCCTTTCCGCAAGGGCATTGGCCAGCACAACCGCCTCAGCCAGCGACTTTGCACGTTTGACCTGTGCGTGGCTTTGCGGATGGGCCTGTATGGCCTCGGCTATCACCTGGGCAGTCTGGCCTATGAGGATTGCGGCTTTGGCTCTTTGGGCGATTTTTTGGCCGAATCCACCGAAGGGTATGTGCTTATCATACCCGCCCGCGATGATAATTGGGCTGTCAAACGCCTCAAGGGCGACAATTGCGCTATCGGGGGTTGTGGCCTTTGAGTCATTATACCAGCGAACGCCCTTTGCATCCGCGACAAGCTGCAGCCGATGGGGCAGGGCCTTAAATTTGGGCAGGCAAGCGATTACCTGCTCGTCGGTTACGCCAAAATACCGGACAACAGCAAGGGCGGCAGCCAGATTTGAGAGGTTGGCCCGGCCCGGCAAACCAAAAACCTTGCGAATACCCGCTGGCACTTCGTCGGCTGAAAACTTCATACAAAGCCGACCCGTCTTTTCCTTGTATTTATCAAACCACTCACAACCAACCTTATCCTCGCCGTTGAAAATCGAAACCGCCGGGTGTTTCTCATCAAGTTTCTGATACTGGAAAAGCGGCTCTTTCGCCCTGCAATAGTCCTCGAATGTCCCATAACGGTCCAAGTGATTAGGCGTAAGATTGGTCAGCACAGCGACCTGCGGGGCTTGTTTGCTTTGGGTCAACTGCTCTATCTGGAAACTCGACAGTTCAAGCACAACCAAATCATCGTGGCTTATCTGGTCAACGATTGTCAGCATCGGCTCATTGCCTATATTGCCGCTCAGCCAAACTTTGTTGCCAAATCGACTTCGCAGAAGATGTGCGGTTAGTGCCGTCGTCGTGCTTTTACCGTTTGCGCCGGTTATGCCGACTATCGTGGCTGGGCAAAGTTCAAAGAATAGTTCTATTTGCGAAGTAACCCGCCTTCCGGCCCGCCTGGCTATCTGCACAAACTTGTTATCTAATGGCACTGCCGGGTTGACGACCACAATATCGGCCTGCTGAAAATCGGCTGGGTCGTGAGAGCCAAGATGATATTCAACCTCAAGACCTTTTAATTGCTTAATTGATTCGGCAAGCGCCTCCCGCTTTGCCAAATCCGTAACTATGACTTGCGCCCCGACCAAGCAGGCGAACTTCACAACGTCCACCCCTCCCCCAAACCTCCCCAAACCCATCACCAGAAAGGTTTTACC